>ERZ809224.20-NODE-20-length-226081-cov-27.300510_pt1 | contig 226081 bp, 253 predicted proteins | sample MGYA00520513_ERZ809224 | MGnify/ENA primary metagenome ERZ809224 (study PRJEB31576, sample SAMEA3212658) | Homo sapiens | biome: human-gut; feature: human gut; material: fecal | place: Sweden | collected 2012 ... | reverse complement strand
TATTTCTATTGACCTGTTTTCTGCAAGTTGCCCGCCGTAAATTATGCTTGTTTTGTTAAAAGACCGGATAGAGTTTTTCCAATGAAAAATCCAATCTGTGGATATAATTCCTGAATCTCCCGATATTTTGCTTCAATCATTTCAGGCTCATCAGCCCAGATCTTTTCATATATTTTGAAAGCTTTTTTAAAATATGTTTTGGCTTGTGAAAGATTGGCGGTCATCAGATAAATGGTTGCAAGGGTTTCCTGTACTTTGGCATAATCCAGACATTTATCGGAATGGTATTCCTTGATGATGCCGGATAATTTTTGCAATTCGGAGATTCCTCTTTCGGGTTCCTGCTGTTCTGTCAGGAACATTGCATAATTGGCAATCTGAGGTATGCTGTCATTTATATGAAGCAGGTTAAATTGGTCAAGCAGTGAGATACTTTTTTCCATGTGTTCTCTTGCAAGATCGGGATGACCGTTCATGCGGTAAAGTCCACCGAGATTGGCATGAAGGTTGGAAACAAGGCGAGCATTGTCAGCAGTGATATTTTCTATCTGGGCAAGTGCATCCTTTTCCAGTTTTATTGCTTTTTCAGGTTTGGTTTCAAGGGCTGCCTGAAAATCCAGTAATAACGCCCGGTCAGAGTCGGTGCCAATGCTTTTTGTCTTTAACAGCACCTTCAGTTCCTGAATGATTCCCTTCATACCTTTGTGATAGTTATAGTTATCCATGTATGGAAATGCATTTTCCAGAAAAAGCAGATACTTTGGCATATTATCTTTTTCAATCAATTCTATGATATTTCCGATTGTTTGAAATAGCTTTTTATAATAATCTACTTCCATTCCATGCATTAAACATATGTGCTGTAAAGAAACCAGCAACGTGTGACAACTACTTACAGATGGTTTTGTCTCTGAAAGGGTGATTTCCTGAATCATCGGATGCAGAGAGATAGTGCGACGTGTTGTTGTCTGAACGAAACCAGTCTCAATTAAATCGTTGATTTCATTTAGTGTGGACAGTTCCAGCCATTTGGTAAATATACGGGCAGAAATACCGGTGGAAGGAAGAAAGCACATATTACACATTCCATCTATTTCTTCCGCAATACTGTGAGACACACAACTTTTCTCCCCAACAGCAACTAATGGCACTGTGTATCTCCAAATGTCATACTCTTGAAATGGGAGCCAATTTAAGCGAATGCGAAAACTGTCACAAGAAATATATTCATTATAATTCCTGCAAGAACCGTCACTGCCCCATGTGTCAAGGAATGGAGGTCGATGAATGGATTGACAAACAGCAGGAAAATGTACTGGATGTTCCATACTTTCATACGGTTTTTACAGTTCCTGAAGAATTATATTCCCTGATTTATTCAAATCAGAAACTCCTTTATGATGCTTTGTACCATGCAGCATATCAAACAATGGCAGAGCTGTCTGCGGATCCGAAGCATCTTGGAGCAAGGATTGGATATATCTGCGTACTTCATACTTGGGGCTCCAGGATGAATTATCATTCTCATCTCCACACCATTGTTCTTGGCGGTGGACTTGATGCTGCAAACACGTGGAAGGATAAGGGAAAGAAGTTTTTCTTTCCGGTTAAGGTCATGTCTGCCGTCTTCAAAAAGTATTATCTTCGTGAGCTGAAACAACTCTGGGAAGATAAAAAACTTGAGTATCATGGAATGGCAGCACATTTGAAAAATCATTATGAATTCAAAACTTTACTGAATTCCCTCTACGATAAGAAATGGGTTGTATATACGAAGGAGGCATTCAATGGAGCGAATTCTGTGATCCACTACCTTGGTCGTTACACTCATCGTATCGCTATCAGTAACCGTAGAATTGTCAGCATGACAGAGGAAACTGTTACCTACCTCGTAAAGGATTACAAGAATGGCGGTAAATATATCGAACAAAGCATTAAAGGAACAGAGTTTCTGCGAATGTTTCTAATGCATGTGCTCCCTAAAGGTTTTGTCCGAATTCGCCACTATGGCCTGCTTTCCTGTAGGAACAAGAAAGAAAAGATGGCACACTGCCGGAAGCTTCTCAACTGTATTCAATATATTTCAAAACTCCGAGGTAAGACCTGCGCTGAGAAGCTGATGATCCTTTACAAAAAGGATATCTGTAAATGTGAAGCCTGTGGAGGAAATCTTCTTTCGCTATTGCTTCGAGGACACTACATGTTGACTTGAGCGAAGGAATTTGAATACTGAAAAACAGCCTCCTGAATGAAGGCTTATTAAGTGCACCCTTCATTCGATAAGAAAGGTTACTATTTTGAATATATGATGGAATCAGTTTCCAATACATAGATTCTTTGGTAAAATCAAGAAGAAGGAAATCGATTAAAACTCCATACTGTATCGGCTGGAGTGACGCGATTTTGTTCACGTATCAATTAATGCATTAGCTCATGCAAATTATTTATGCGAGATAAATAGCGATCATCCAACATTTATACGAAAGAATTCTGGAAAGAATTATACGGAGCCACATCATTTAGTTCCTATGGCTTTCTCAGAACAATTTAATGTGTCATTAGATGTTGAAGAAAACATTGTGTCATTATGCAGCAATTGCCATAATCAAATTCATTATGGAGCTGATGCAGATAAGCTTATAGAAAAACTGTACGAAGAAAGAAAAGATGCTCTTGCGAGTGTTGGAATAATTATTACGTTAGAGCAATTGCTTTCGATGTATGGATATTAATTACAGAAAGAAGAAAATATATGAAAACAGTTAGAGTAGTGGCAGCAGTTATTTGTGATTCTATCAATGAAAAGAAGCAGATATTTGCTACAGCAAGAGGCTATGGCGAGTTCAAAGGGCAATGGGAGTTCCCTGGTGGGAAGATAGAAGAAGGTGAAACACCACAGCAGGCTCTTGTAAGGGAAATAAAAGAAGAATTGGATGCTGATATTAAGGTGGGAGAATTAATTGATACCATTGAGTACGACTATCCGACATTTCATTTATCTATGGATTGCTTCTGGTGTGAAGTGATTTCAGGAGAACTTGTACTGAAAGAGGCTGAAGCTGCTAAGTGGTTAACCAAGGATACGCTTGATACAGTACAGTGGTTGCCGGCAGATATTACATTGATTGATAAAATAATAAGAAAGTTGGGTGGGGATAAAGATGTTAATTGATGATTTGGTTGAATATTGCGATGAACAATATCAAAGTGGAGAATGTGGAGCATGTACCGGCAAAGATCGTTGTGTTAATGAATGTGATGGAAACTGCAAGCTTTGTTTAGATGATATTCATTTCCATGAGCAACAAAGAAGAACACAATATAATTGTGAAAGATTACTTTATTACTATGTTTGTAGATATTCATATAAATATTGTTCAGAAATGATCTATGCATTAAGACAGATAGATTTATCTGATTATCCGTATTTTCATATTTTATCTATGGGGTGTGGTGGAGCACCGGATTTGATGGCTTTCCAATACATGAATTATCCACAAAAATTGTCTTATGTGGGATTAGATAAAAATGTTTATTGGGAAGAAATCCATAATTTTATTATTGATAATTATGATGATGGAAAAGTGCAGTTTCTGAGAAATATTGATGTTTTGCAGTATTTTGATAACCGAGAAATAACTAAGTGTAATGTAATAATAATTCAGTATTTAATTTCGTACTTTTACTCGAATGTAGGAGTGAGAGGAGTGCGAAGATGGTTTTCCAAATTGGCACAAAGTATTGTAAAAAATAAACCTGAAAATTCGCCGATGCTAATAATCATCAATGATGTTGATAGCATAAACACAGGTCGTGATGCATTTCCAATTTTTGTTGAGGAGATTGAGAGAGTTGGACTTACTGTAAATCGTGAATTAAGACGACGGTTTAAGTCTGTAAATCATTTTGCTAATTCAGTTCAATATGCATCAAAGAAAAATATTTTTGATGGAATTACTGATGATTTTCAAAAAGACTATTGTGTGGCTTTGAGTTGTGAAAGTGCTCAATTGATTTTGGAGGTGTATTAAATGATAATTAGCGCAAGTAGACGTACAGATATTCCAGCGTATTATTCAGAATGGTTTGTTAATAGAATACATGATGGATTTGTTTATGTACGTAATCCGATGAATATTCACCAGATAAGCAAAATAAGTTTGTCTCGTGATGTGGTTGATGCGATTGTTTTTTGGACTAAGAATCCAGTCCCAATGATGGACAAAATTGATGAATTTAAAGAATATCCATATTATTTCCAATTCACACTAACATCTTATGGAAAAGATATAGAGACAGGATTACCTTCAAAAAATCAGGTTCTTATACCTGCTTTTTGTGACCTGTCAAAAAAAATTGGGCGTGAAAGAATTGTATGGCGATATGATCCCATTTTTATCAATGATACTTATACTGTTGAATACCATAAGAAATATTTTAAGACATTAGCGTCAAAGCTTGGAAAGTACACAGAGAAGTGTACAGTTAGTTTTTTGGATTTGTATAGAAATACAGAAAGAAACATAAGACCGCTTGGCATACGTGTTCCTACAGAAGATGAACAGATGGAAATTATGAAATCTTTTGTTGAAACAGCTCAGGAATATGGATTCTATATTGATACATGCGCCGAGGAAGTAGATTTATCGGAATTAGGGATAACACATGCTCGCTGTATTGATCAGGAAAGAATTGAAAGAATTGGAAAAATTCATCTGGATGTAAAGAAAGATTCTAATCAGCGTGATGTGTGTGGATGTGTGGCGAGCATTGATATTGGAACATATAACACATGTAAAAATGGATGTGCATATTGCTATGCAAATTATAGTAAAGTGACTGTCGAGAACCAAACCCAAAATCACGATCCATCTAGTCCATTATTATTTGGACGGGTTGGAAGTGATGATGTAATAAAAGAAAGGAAAATGAAGTCATTGATTCAGAACCAGATGTCACTATTTGATTTTTAGACAAAACAGAAAATAGAGGTACTTAATGATGAAAATATAAGGAGCTGATGTAACATGGAAGAAGTAAAGATAGATTCAAATAATGTTTTATTCAGAAAATTGATTTGATAAGGAGGTATATATGCCAAAGTATACAGATGATGAAATTAGAATTATGAAAAAGATCACGTGCAAAATTGCCGGTGATTATCTAGGAATATCTTCTATGGCAGTAAGTATTGGCATGAGGAATAATCTTCTTCCAATTGGATTTGCTGTTCATAATGAAGATAGAGATAGAACGTATTCTGAAAGCTGGACTTACCATATTATTGCTGAGAGATTGATAGCTTATAAGTATGGAAGAATTTCAGAGGTTCAGGTACAGAATATAGAAAAGAATTTATCGACGATTATACAGCAGTTTGAAGAAATGAAAAAAGACCTGGTTTTTCTATTAAGCGAAAACGGGGATCAGCAGAATTAGAACTATTTGATTACGCGTTTTCGCTGGGAAAGTATTCAGATATAGATAAGAAATACGAAGGAAAGGAATTGTCAGGATGGAGAATGAAAAAGGAATAGTGAAACTAACTCGACAACAAATCTATGATGATATATGGGAACTGTCTGTTGCTGGTGTTGCAAGAAAGTACAATTTGCATTATGCACGTCTAATAGAAGCGTGCAAAGAGGCGGATATTCCTTTTCCATCATCAGGATATTGGACAAGAAAAAATTTTGGAAAAGATGTATCTGCAGAAGTTATGCCATTATCTGGGGAAGGAAGTATATTAGTGGATCTTCCGACTAATGATTCTGTTGTAAAAAGAATTAAGAAAATAAAAGTTGAAGAGAAGAAAATTGTTCAGGAAGATTTGGTTGTGACACAGAACGAACCTGAACCAGAAAAGAAGAATGAAGAAAAAGAGACAGTCGTGGTACCAGAAATGAGCGGAATACTTGAGTTCCTTGATGAGGATGAAAGACAAAAAGTTCTGCGTGTAGCGTGTTCTCTTGAAATTAACGAAAATACAAGATTACATAAAGCTTTGGTTCAATATAAGAAGCAGATTGCTGAGTACAATGCCAAATTAAAGAATGCACAAAACCAGAGATATTATAATCCAAGTTATGATAAGCCGGAGAATGAACCAGATTTTTTCAAAGAAGTATCCGAGGATGGAATTAAGCGATTTATGTCTATTCTGGATGAATTGTTTAAGGCAGTTGAAAAATTAGGAGGCTCTGTTAATGATGATTTATCAATAAAGATAAGAAGTGATATTGTGCGTATCAGAGTAGCAGAGGCAAAGGACAAAATTAAGCATGAGCTTACCAAGCAGGAGGCTCAGGCATTATTAAAATATGAGGATGAAATAAAAAGACATAGTTGGGCTTCGAAACCACAAATTCGTCAATATGATTATGTCTATAATGGTAGAATTAGAATTGTATTTGGAGAGAAAAGCTATATTCGTGATTCTGAGAAAGAAAAATTGGAAGATCGTTTAGGAGACATTCTTATATCTTTGTATGAAAAATCTGAAGAAAATAGAATTATCAGAGAGCGTAGGGAGGAAGAACAGCGGAAACGTGAAGAGGAAGCAAGAAGACAGGAAGAAATTCGTAAACGTAAAGAGAATGAAATAAAGCTCACCAAAGAGCTAGCCAATAAAGCAGAAGATTATCATATAGCATGTGAAATAAGGGCATACATAAAAGCAATGATTGAAAATGGAAACGAAGAGGCAACGCCTGAATGGATTGAGTGGGCTTTTAAGAAAGCTGATTGGTATGATCCTACTAAAGATGTTGAAGACGAGTATCTTGGAAAAAGAGATCATGGTAAGAATAAAGATGAAAAAGATCTTGATAAAATACCTGTGAAAAGTAGTTGGTATTGGTAATGGATTAAGGTGTTTGTGGCGCCATATTTCGCGAAGCTGAGCCTCAAAAGTTAACGGTGGCTTTGTAGTGCCATAGGCAGTTGTAAAACCGAATACGCGGCAATTGCGGGAGGATTTACTTTGACTGCAAAATATATATTTCATGTGGTTGGACCTATATAGAGTATTGGTTGTAATTGTAGTATCTGTTCCCTTTCATCTATGGTATGGAGTACTTTGCTGTGAGGGAGATTTTTTACCAGTTCTTCCCGCTGACCGGTGTACTTCCTTTTACGTAGGTGCTTCTCTATCTCAACAAGCTCCGGTTCGTGTGCATCAGGATCCGCACAGGTTTCGATTTCATTAAAAAGAGACATCTGCTCCTCGATTTCGAGAGTAGATGTCTTCTCGGATTTTGTTCCATAAAGTTTACGGGTCAGGAAATCAACCTGCTCTTTCAGGAGCCGGACCTGCTGTTCCAGTTCTTTGATATGATTTTTATACTCCTGTTCCGTAGCTGACATAACCTGAAAACCCTTTCGTTTCGATAGGATCATTATACCATAGAATCGTCAGATTTCCCAGCATTTCTAAGGATTTTCAGTATTTTCAGACTTATGCGGGAGCCATTTCTGAACCGCCTTTGGCTGCTCCGGGTTCAAACCTTCCAGAAGCCAGCGCAGCTGCTGATCAGAAAAGATACATGGACAGATACGAATGGTGTGGAGTGGAACCAGAAAGTGAAGTAAAAAATATAACATGACATAATCGGATTGACTAAAAGAACACAGATATTTATAATGTAGGCAAAATAAGAATGCAGAACTTCGAGAGGAATAGATCACTTTACTAATGGCAGTAAAATGGTTCTAATGTGAGCGGAGAAAGAGGTTATTATGATAAAACACACAATAGCACCCATATATGACAAGAATTCCCGTATCCTGATACTGGGGAGTTTTCCATCTGTAAAATCGAGAGAACAGCAATTTTTTTATGGCCATAAGCAAAACCGTTTTTGGAAAGTACTTGCCGGGATTCTGGGATATGAAGTGCCTCAGACAATTGAGGAGAAGAAGGAGATGCTTCTGGCGAATCATATTGCTGTATGGGATGTGATTCAGAGCTGTGAGATTGAAGGCTCTTCAGATGCCAGTATTCATGAGGTGATTCCGAATGATCTGTCGGAAATTCTTGCGACGGCAGATATCCGGGCAATTTATACAAATGGTGGAAAAGCTTTTGAATTGTATGATAAATACATTTACCCGGTGAATGGAATCAAAGCACAGAAACTTCCGTCAACGAGTCCTGCCAATGCAGGATATTCACTGGAGCGGCTGAAGGAAGCATGGATGGAGATCGTGAAAACGCTTATTATGTGACTGTATCGGCAGGTATTTTTGTAATGTGCAGGGATAAAAAAATTTCCACGGAAGATACATTGTCCAGGGCAGATGAACGACTGTATGAAGCAAAGAAGCATAAAACACAAATGCTGATAAAATAAAAAAGGAAGCACTGTTCTGAAGAAATCAAAACAGTACTTCTTTTTTATGCTTCTTTTGAAGACTCAGAATCACCGGATTCTGTTTCCTCAGTTGCTTCAGGAAGAATCACACGTACACTTTCAATGCGGTTTTTATCCAGCTTCTCAACTACCAGGCGGATATGATCATCTGTAATAACCTGGTCACCTGCGACCGGAAGACGATCCAGATGTTCAATGATGAGACCACCCAGAGAATCGTAATCTTCAGAATCAAGATGAGTGCCGAGATGATCATTTACGTCATCAAGACTCATGGATCCTTCTACGATATATTCACGGTCGGAAAGCTTTTTGATCAGTTCATTTTCGCTTTCATCGTATTCATCATGAATTTCTCCAACGATTTCTTCGAGAATGTCCTCCAGGGTGATAAGTCCGGTCATTTCACCATATTCATCAAGAACAATGGCGATGTTGAAAGTAGATTCACGCATTTCGACCAGAAGTTCAGAAATATCCTTGTATTCATAAGTAAAATGTGGCTTGCGGAGATAATCACGGATATTAAAAGGCTTGGTTGAATCATACAAAAGAAGATCCTTCATGTTGATGATACCAACGATATTGTCTTGTGTATTTTCATAGACAGGAAGACGCGTAAAACGATCCTCACGGAAAATATCAATCAGTTCATCATAAGTAGAATCAACATCCGCAAAAGATACATTGACTCTTGGAACCATAATATCTTTGGCATCTGCATCTCCCAGATCGAATACATTGTAGATCATTTTCTTTTCGTCAGATTCGATAACACCATCTTCATGGCTGACATCTACGATCGTACGAAGTTCTTCTTCTGTCATAGCCTTATTAGCAGCATCCGGATCCACACGAAGCAATTTCATGAATACACGTGACACCATATTGATAATAAAAATAAATGGAGTCATGATCATCATAAAAAAACTAAGAATAGGAATGTAGCGCAGGGTGATTTTTTCTGCATTCAATGTAGCATAATTCTTAGGTGTGATTTCACCAAATATAAGGATGGCTACAGTAAGGGCAGCTGTGGCAATACTCACCATGTATCCGCCAAAACTGTATGCCAGTGAAGTGGCAAGAGAGGAGGCGGTGATATTAACAAGGTTATTTCCAATCAGAATAGCGCTGAGCATTTTGGGGGTATGATTCTCAACAATGTCCAGAACCTTTGCAGCACGTTTGTTGCCTTCATCGGCAAGGGCGCGCAGCCTTATTTTGTTGACTGCCATAAGAGCAGTTTCATTTGATGAAAAAAATGCGGATAACGCCAGTAATATGATCAGAATAATTAGCTGGTAAGTGTCACTTGCATCCACTCGTAAAATTCACTCCTTTAAGTTGTATTAGTCGAGATCTTTGCCTGTAAGCATTTTGTATGCCTGCAGATATTTTTCGATAGTTTTGTCTACGATTTCCTGTGGTAGTGTCCAGTCGTTTCCAGGATGAGAAGTCAGCCAGTCACGTGCAAACTGTTTGTCGAAAGAAGGCTGTCCATGGCCTGGTTCATATCCTTCTGCCGGCCAGAAACGGGAGCTGTCAGGTGTCAGCATTTCATCACCGATTACCATATTACCGTCTTCATCCAGGCCGAATTCAAATTTGGTATCTGCAATGATAATGCCTTTACTTAATGCATATTCAGCGCATTTTTTGTAAAGAGCAATCGTATTATCGCGAAGTTTTTCTGCAAGTTCGCGTCCTCTGCCAGGGAAATATTTTTCGAGATGGTCAATACTCTGCTCAAAAGAGATATTTTCATCATGATCACCAATCTCGGCTTTGGTTGACGGGGTGTAAATAGGCTCAGGAAGCTTGTCGGATTCTTTTAAGCCTTCAGGAAGAGTGATTCCGCAGACAGTGCCATTTTCCTGATAGCTCTTCCATCCGCTGCCTGTAATATAACCACGAACGATACATTCAATTGGAAGCATGTTCAGTTTGCGGCACATCATAGATTTTCCGGTATATTTCTCTTGCTGGAAAAATTCAGGCATGTCTTTTACATCAACAGAAATCATGTGGTTAGGCAGAATGTCCTCGGTCAGATCAAACCAGAACTTGGACATCTGTGTCAGTACAGTTCCTTTTTTGGTTACTTCATTGTTAAGGATAACATCAAAACAGCTGATACGGTCAGTTGCTACCATGATCAAACTGTCTCCGTTATCATAGATCTCACGTACTTTACCTTCTTTAATAGGTTTTAATTCCTGCATGTCTTTGCACCTCGTCATATGATTTTTAAAATTTCAAGGTTAAAATAGCACTTTTTACCGCGGACTGTCAAGATACAATTCTAATTGTACAGACAAATGCACAAAAAATCGGACAGGTTTTCAGATAATGTCGTCTCAGACTGTTTTTTCGCGAATGATAACAACAATCCATGGATTCTGTGCATCACATTTGTTGCCGGCGAGAAATTCCATAGTCGTAGAGATATAATCATTGTCCAAACAACGGCGGAACTGATAGGTGAGCTGTTTATGGCCACCAAAGAAAATGTCCTGCAGTGAAGAGAGTGTGATTCTTGAACGGTATAATTCTACGTCGTCGGGATGAATCAGGTTTTCGTTGAGAATACGACGATTGTATAATTCAAAATTATGCTCCAGTTCAAGTTCCTTGCCATGAAGCCGATAATCTCTTTTGAGGATTTCGTATTCTGCATTGCTGAGATTCAGTCTTGCAAGAAGCAGGAAATTTTCCGCAAGGATCTTAAAAATGGAATGTGTAACCGTTGTTTCATGAAGAAGTTCTACGGATGATTTTGGTTCTGTCACAGTAGTATCATCTGAAACAGCTTTGTGGGCATGATTATAGTGTTCATGAGGAACATTACTGAGAAGGTCCTCGGCATCTGCGACTGGCATTGGTTTGAAGAAAAAGTATCCCTGCGCATAAACACAGTTCATGGAATGAAGCATCTCAATCTGCTCCGGAGTTTCCACACCTTCTGCAATAATAGGAAGCTCCAGTTTGTGTGCCATGTTAACAACAGAATTAATGATCTGAATACCTTTCTGGCGGTTTTCTGGATTCATTTCAATAAATTTCATATCAAGTTTCAAAATATCGACATTGGCATCCTTGAGCATATTAAGAGAAGAGTAACCACTTCCAAAATCATCCATAAGAATACAGAAACCATACTGATGAAGCTGATCAATCGTTTTTCTTACAATGATATTATTTTCGGAAAATGCAGTCTCAGTAATCTCCACAAGGAGCATTTCGGGTGTCAGTCCATATTTTATGATAAGATCCTGAAGAAATTCAGGAACATTGATCGTTTCAATGTCAGCTACAGAGACATTGATGGAGATAGGAACAACATAAAGATGATCTTTTTTCCAATAGGCCAGAGTCTGGCAGACTGCATCCCAGATATAAGTATCCAGTGCAGTGATCATACCGTTATTCTCGAGAAATGGAATAAATTCTCCTGGAGAAACAAAACCACGGGAAGGACTGATCCAGCGGGAGAGAGCTTCCATACTGACGATTGCACCAGTGATACTGTTGCATTTGGGCTGCAGATAGAAAGTAAATTCTTTGTTTTCCAGACCGACTTTTACGTCGTGGAGCATCTGTTGTTCTTTTTCCAGCTGATCAATGATCTCATTTGTGAAATAACAGATCCGTTTATTAAAATTTCCCTTGATCTCGGAAGCAGCGAGCTGTGCATTGTTACACATGGTCGCTGTATCCGGATGCTTCTCTGTAATGGGGTAGATACCGATGATTGGAAGAAACCCCTCGTTCTGACTGTGGATGCCAATATAACTGCGAATTGTTTTGTAGATCAGATTGATCAGTTGCTCGTCATCAGGAATATACATAAAGAAATGATCTCCACCGAAATAGCCAGCCAGGTATCCTTTCATCTGCTGTACACGAAGCAGGTACTGACTGATATTCTGAAGCAGAATATCCCCTGCTTCCTGTCCGTACCAGTTATTAAATAATTTAAAACGTTCGATGTCGATGGAAATGATACACCAGCCAGATGATTCGCATGCATCAAGGAATTCTTGAGCTTTTTCAAGAAATTCCGATCGATTGTACAGCACATTTGTTATGCCCATAAGAATATGTCCTTTAACTATATGATTAAAAATAATTATACCATTTATAAAAATATTATTCAATATAATAAACAGTATGTTGTTATAAAAAATGTAGATATATTGTAATATTTCTGTTATGATAAAAAACAAACGAAAGTATAAAGTATGCAGGAGGAAAGAAAATGAGTACAAAAGCAGATATGGCAATTGCATTTCATGATAAGGGATATAACTGTGCACAGGCAGTTGCCTGTTCGTTTTGTCAGGAATTTGGTGTAGCGGAAGAAGAGATGTTCCGGATCGCAGAAGGCTTCGGACTTGGAATGGGAATGATGGAAGTATGTGGAGCACTTTCAGGAATGATGATGATCATCGGACTGGAAAACAGTGTCGGAGAACCGGAAAAAGGCAGACTGACAAAAGGTGATACCTACAGAAAGGTAAAAGAATATGTAAAGAAGTTCCAGGAACAGAATGGTTCTTATCTTTGCAGGGAACTGAAAGGTGTGGAAACAGGAAAAGTACTTCGCAGTTGTCCGGATTGTATTCGTGATGCAGTAGCACTGACTGAGGAATATCTGGCTGCACAGAAGCAGAACTGATCTTCAGAAAAGAAGATACTTGTAAATAAAAAAATCCGTCGATACAGAATGTATGAAAATTCATAAAACTGTTTCGACGGATTTTTATGTTTGAGAGAATATTATTCAGCTACTTTGACAAACTGACTGTTGTACAGATTTTGATAGAATCCGCCCTTTGCCATAAGTTCATCATGCGATCCCTGTTCGACGATACTTCCGGCTTTCATGACAAGAATCTCATCTGCATTTCGAATCGTAGAAAGACGATGCGCTACGATAAAGCTTGTACGTCCCTCCATAAGACGGTCAAAAGCTTCCTGAACCATCAGTTCAGTTCGGGTATCGATACTGGAAGTGGCTTCATCCAGTATCAGCATTGGAGGCAGACAGAGCATGACACGGGTGATACAAAGAAGCTGTTTTTCACCCTGGCTCAGACTGTCTTCTTTTAAGCGTGTGTCCAGGCCATTTGGAAGACGGCGGATAAATTCCCAGCTGTGAGAATGTCTGGCTGCTTCGATAATTTCTTCATCGGTTGCATCTGGCTTACCGATGTTGAGATTTTCGCGGACAGTGCCGTTTTTGATCCAGGTGTCCTGAAGCACCATGCCAAAGCTGCTACGCAGAGAATGACGGGAAATTTCATTGATCGGGTGACCATCAATCGAGATTGTACCGCTGGTCACATCATAGAATCGCATCAGCAGGTTGATAAAGGTTGTTTTTCCACAGCCAGTTGGTCCGACGATTGCGATATGCTTGCCTGGTTCTGCATGCAGGTTGAAATTTTCAATCAGTTTTTTGTCCGGAACGTAGCGGAAACAAACGTTATCGATGTTGACTTCACCTCTGACATCAGTGATGGTGTCCTTGGAATCAGCACTTTCCGGTTCTTCTTCCAGAAGAGCAAAGATTCTGGCCGCGCATGCAAGTGCACTCTGAAGCTCTGTGATGACAGAACTGATATCATTGAATGGTTTCATGTACTGATTTGCATAAGCAAGAAGTACGGACAGACCACCAACAGTTAGGGAACCGCCAGGAATCATGAAAGCACCGGCCAGGGCAACACCTGCATAAATGACATTATTGACAAAACGTGTGGACGGGTTGGTCAGGCTACTGTAAAAGACCGCTTTCTGACTGCATTCTTTTAATTCTTCATTGATCAGGGCAAAACGTCCAGATGATTTATCTTCGTATCCGAAGGCCTGTACGATCTTCTGATTTCCAATCATTTCTTCGATAAGTGCGGTCTGACGGCCACGTGCATCACTCTGCTTCCGGAACATATGGAAGGAACGTGAGGAAATAAATTTTGCAACAAAGAAACTGAGCGGAGTCAGAACAATGACCATCAAAGTGATCCAGATATTCTTAGAAAACATGAAAAGCAGAGTTCCGATGATCGTAACGATTCCTGAGAAAAGCTGTGTGAATCCAAGCAGAAGACCATCCGAAAGAATATCGGTATCAGCAATGACGCGGCTTATGATATCACCGGTGCTGTGGCTGTCCAGATAGGAGAGCGGAAGTACCTGAATATGACGGATCGCTTTTGCACGGATATCCTGTACCGTACGGAAGGTCATACGGTTGTTAATGATATTCATGATCCAGGTAGCAACACTGGAAACGATGATCATCACAAGAATCCGGCTGAGATAATACCACATCATACGGAAATTAACTTCACGTTTGGCAACTACCTGGTCAATCGCATTACCGAAAAGTACTGGTACATATAACTGCAGGATGACAGATACAGCTGCCAGAATAATGCTCAGGACCAGAAGAAAACGGTATTTTCCGATAAAGCGGAGTACTTTCCAGAGGGTTTCCATGCTGGTCGTATTTGTCTGCTGTTTGTTCTGTTTGCTCATAAGGTCACCTCCGAAGCATTAACGGATACGGCTGTATTTGATGTATTGTATTTTTCACGTTCTTCCGGGAACTGGGAGAAATAGATTTCGCGGTACGTATCGCAGGTGCGGATAAGGTCATCGTGAATGCCTTTTCCAACAAGCTCACCGTCATCCAGAACAAGGATCAGATCTGCCTGACGGATACTTGCAGCACGCTGGGACACCAGGAAGGTGGTAACATTTCCACTGAGCTGATGGAGAGATCTGCGAAGTGCAGCATCTGTTGCAAAATCCAGAGCACTGGCACTGTCGTCAAGAATCAGAAATTCCGGTTTCTTTACAACGGCACGTGCGATAGTAAGACGCTGACGCTGACCGCCGGAAAGATTTCGTCCATTCTGTTCCAATTTGAAATCAAGCTGTCCATCTTTGTTTTCTACAATTTCACGAGCCTGTGCGGTCGTGAGTGCATCCCAGATTTCTTCATCTGTTGCATTCTCACGTCCCCATTTCATGTTTTCGCGGATGGATCCTTTAAAAAGTACAGCGCGTTGTGGAACAACACCGATCTTTTCACGAAGGTCATGCTGGCTGTAGTTCTGGATATTTTGCCCGTCTATCTGTATAGTTCCGCTGGTCGCATCATAAAAACGGGCAATCAGGTTGACCAGGGTGGATTTACCGCTTCCGGTACCTCCGATGATTCCAACAGTCTGGCCTCTTTTGACAGAAAAGCTGATATTGGAAAGGCTGGGTGCGCCTGATTCTGCATAAGTAAAAGTAACATCATGGAATTCGACTGCGTTTTCGCCGCAAACTGCAGTGGAGGCAGTAGAAACCGGATGATTCATGGAAGATTTTACTTTGAGAATATCGGCAACACGGTTTGCACATGCGGCAGATTTGTTTAGTGTAATGATCAGAGAAGCAAGTTTAATGAGTTCAACGATCATCTGAGCCATATAGTTATAAAGAGCAACGACCTGTCCCTGCTGCATATTTCCGAGATTGACCTGGAGTCCTGCATTATTGATCAGAATGACTGTTGCGATATTGATCAGTACATAAGTTACCGGATTTAGAAGAGCAGACAGCTTTCCGACAAATTCGTTCAGCTTTGTAAGCTGAGCATTGCTGGCATCAAATTCACGGACGGCTTCTTCTTCGCGACAAAAAGCGCGGATGACACGTACACCGGTCAGGTTTTCACGGGTTAGTCCTGTAACTGCGTCCAGACGTGCCTGTACCTTGCCAAAAAGCGGAATACTCAGGTACATGATCACAAATACAACCAGGAAAAGCACCGGAATAGCAACAACAAAGATCAATGCACAACGTGTGTTGATCGTAAAGGCCATGACCATGGAACCCAATACGATAAAAGGACTTCGAAGAAGAAGGCGCAGGCCCATATTTACACCGTTCTGTACCTGATTGATATCATCTGTAAGACGGGTGATCAGAGTATCTGTTCCAAGAGTATCAAGTTCTGTGTAAGAAAGCTTCTGCACATGGTCGTAAACGGCCTGTCTCAGTTCTGTGGCAAATCCTACACTAGCCTTAGCTGCAAAAAACTGGGCGGTGATGCTGACTGCGAGTCCGGCAGCTGCCATGAGTACCAGAATAAAAAATCGCTCGATGATATACGGGCGATCATTTCCAGTGATACCTACATCAATGATCTGCGCAATGACTACCGGGACAAGCAGATCAAACACAACTTCCAGAAATTTGAAGAAAGGGGCAAGAATGCTTTCTTTCCTGTAATTTTTCAGATAGATTGCGAGAGATCGCATTTTTAGGTTTCCTCCGTTTTTTATTATATTATTGTGTTGCTGTTGGTTATTATTGGCAGCAACAGATTGACATTCCCTATTATAGTCCTGTATCATAAGAAATAGCAAGGGCATAAATACTATAAGTAAAAAGAGGAAAATCTATGAGAAGAGAAGTGACACTGGAAGAAATTTCAGATGGAAGATTATATGATGCGAATGATATGGTCAAAGCAGATTGTCAGGACTGCAAAGGCTGTCATGACTGCTGTACAGGGATGGGAGATTCTGTCCTTCTGGATCCGTATGATGTCTGTCGATTGAGCAGAGGTCTCCGGAAAATACCGGAAGAACTGATTGGGAGTGTGTTGGAACTTGGGATTTCTGATGGCAATGTTCTGCCACATCTGGCAATGCGCGGAACAGAAGAAAAATGCGTTTTCCTGAATCAGGAAGGCAGATGCTCCATACATGAGATTCGTCCTGGATTCTGCCGGTTGTTTCCACTGGGAAGATATTATACGGAAGATGGATTTAAATATATCATTCAGATCCATGAATGTGCAAAGAAAAACCGTTCCAAGATCAAGGTAAAAAAATGGATCGACACACCGGACCTCAGACAATACGAAAAATTTGTATGGGATTGGCATCAGTTTCTTCTGGATGTACAGGAAGTGTTTTACCAGACGGAAGATGCGGATCTGATCAAAAATCTGAATATGTATGTGCTCAGCCGTTTTTATACAAAATCATATGAAGAAAACAGAGATTTTTATGAGCAATTTTATGAACGTCTTGAAGAAGCAAAAAAACTTCTGAGCCTGGGAGTATGATCCCGGGACTCAGAAGTTTTTTTGAATGAAAAGTTACTGATTATCTTTTGCAAGGAGTTCATTAAGAAGCTGATGAATGGTCTTGTTTAATACAGGATGTCTGTAATAAGGAGCAATCTCATCCATTGGCTTCAGGACAAAATCACGATTTTCCATATCAATATGTGGAATATGAAGATCCGGAGTGTCTATGATCTCATTATCATAGAACAGAATATCCAGATCAAGAGTACGCGGTCCCCAGTGAATGATACGTTCTCTGTTTGCGGCCGCCTCCAGTTCGTGAAGACGGTCCAGAAGTTCTTCCGGCGTGAGCAGCGTACGGAGTTTCAGAACACCATTCAGAAATTCATCCTGTTCCACACCACCATAAGGTTCTGTAACTAAATATTCAGATACAGCTTCTACTTCACAGGAAGGAGTAGTACGGAGTCCCTGAATGCCATCATCCAGGAACTTCTTTTTGTCCCCAAGGTTGGAACCAAAGGCTACATAGGCAGTATGCCATCCGCGGGTGATCTCCACAGCAACCGTTTCGAGTGGGAGAGCGACCGGAGCCCATGGCTTTTCAACACGCAGAGTGATCATTTTGAGAAGCGGAAGCTCTTGAAGCAGCATTTGGCAGAGATTTTCTGCAAGTGCCTCCAGAAGTTTATAAGTATGCTCTTTTGTGAATTTGGTGATCATATGGCTGACTTCTCCATAATGAATAGAAGCAGTCAGTTCATCGGTCAGACCTGCTTTTCGGGTATCCGTGTAAAGAGTGGCAGAAATAACGAATTTCTGGCCGAGAACATTTTCCTCCGGGAAAACTCCATGGTTTGCAAAAATCTCCAGGTTTTTGATCTCAATCTTATCCATTTATTTTATATTCCTTCCAAGAATTGCTTCAGTCATAAGGATAGCACGTTTGTTTTCTTTGATATCATGTACGCGGACAAAAGCACAGCCTTTCATGACACCGATGACAGAAGTGGCAACAGTGCCTTCTACACGCTGATCAACCGGAAGATCCAGAGTAAGACCAATCATGGACTTACGGGAGGTTCCGAGCAGGACCGGGAATCCGAGATGCTGAAAAAGTTCCAGATGATTCATGGTTTCCAGATTCATTTCATATGTTTTGCCGAAACCAACGCCCGGATCAAGAATGATTCGTTCGTCTTTGATTCCGGCTCCTCGGGCAATATTGACACATTCCTGTGTTTCAGCAAGCATATCTATGAGAAAGTTATTGTATTCTGTGTTGGCTTTGTTGTGCATAAGACAGCAGGCTACATCATGTTTGGCGATGACACCGGCCATGTCCGGATCATATTTGAGCCCCCAGACATCGTTGACCAGATCGGCACCTGCCTGGACAGCTGCATCTGCAACACTTCCCTTGTAAGTATCTACAGAGATCGGTACATCAAAACGTTTGCGAAGTGCTTCGATGACCGGAACGACACGTGCTGCTTCTTCTTCTGCACTGACCGGAGTATGCCCCGGACGTGTGGATTCACCGCCGACATCCAGAATATCAGCACCGTCTTTGATCATAGCTTCTGCATGCATCAGAGCATGATCCATAGTATTCCATTTGCCACCATCAGAAAAAGAATCCGGGGTCACGTTCAGGATGCCCATAATATAAGTTCTGTTTTTTACATCAAATTCACGATTTCCGATTTTCATGATCTAAGATTCTCCTTTTAATATTGAATCATCATATTTTTTTTTGAAAGATCCCAGTAGCATTCTTTTTCTGCAGGACAGAGAAAACACATACGGGATTTTTTATCTGCTTCATAAAGAATCCGGCTCAGGGAAGAAGTTTCCTCTTTTGAGGAACGATGTTCCCCGATCGCGGTCAGAATCTGCTCTTTTTCTGCAGAAGAAAAAGCAAGATCAGATAAAATCTGTTCAGCAATCTGTACACCGGCTTCGTCATGCGGGGTACCATCCATATACTGTCTGACGCGACCAATATCATGGAGAAGTGCAGTGCAGTAGATCAGTTCACGGGAGCAGTCAAGTCCTCGTTCCAGTGCAAATATGTAAGCAAGTCTTGCGACATCCAGAAAATGTTCCGGTGTATGACGGCAGAAGATACGGTCAGCTTCAAGGTGTATAAGATCTTTCAGATTTTGCTGATAGAGAGGATGCTGCCAGATAGCATTTACTCTTGTCATATCGGTATGCATCAGTCTTTTACCATGGAGAGGAACTGTTTCTGAAGTTCACGGTCTGTCTTGAAATCACCACGGGTAACGGTAGTAATCGTTTTACTTCCTGGTTTTTTGATTCCACGCATGGTCATGCAGGTGTGTTCCGCTTCCAGCATTACCATAATCCCCTTAGGATTCAGAGTACGTTCCAGTGCATCGGCAATCTGTACAGTCAGGCGTTCCTGAATTTGCGGTCTTCTTGCATAGACATCAACAGTACGGGCAAGTTTACTGAGTCCGGTCACTTTGCCATTTGGAATATAAGCTACATGAGCTTTGCCATAAAAAGGCATCAGATGATGTTCACACATAGAATAGAAAGTAATATCTTTTTCCAGTACCATTTCGTTATTTTCTACTTCAAACTGTTTGGCAAGATGATGATCCGCTTCTTCATCCAGTCCACCATAAATTTCCATACACATACGTGCAATTCGGTCCGGAGTATCTTTGAGACCTTCACGTTCTGTGTCTTCACCGATTCCTTCAAGAAGGAGACGGATTGCCTGTTCTACTTTCTGTTTATCTACCATTAAAAAAACAACCTCCTGTTAAACATGATATCGTGTACTGTGGAGATTGTCTTTTTTTTGTCGAGCTGATAGTGTGTTAAAGTGAAAAAGATATCTCCAATTGTGATAGAACGTATGTCGAAAAACGTATCCCTACACAATATGAGATATCCTCTTATATTGTTGCAACGGGTGCGGATCATATACCGTAAGACGGACTTTTCGTTTCGGCGACAACTCCCCATTCGCTGAACACTTGACGCATATGATCCTATTTTGCATATCATTCATTTCCCGTACAGTATAGCATAGATGTATTCGATATAAAAGGGGTAATTTGTTGAAAAAAATATTCATTTCTAATATATATTGACGAGAATTGGCAGACATGATAGCATAGAGGTATCTTTCAAAAAGAAATATAAAAAACGATAAAGATTCACAGATTACGGACCGACAGGGATAACGACTGTGTGTATGGATACACACGCGAGTTATCTCTTTTTTTATACGTGTTTTGCACGGAGAGGGAGGAAAAACATGTTTTTGATGATCGATAATTATGATTCGTTTGTTTACAATCTGAAAGCGTATTTTGAGGAGTTGGGAAGGGAGATCATGGTCAGGAGAAGTGATCAGATTAATATAGAAGAAATAGAAAAGATGCAGCCGGAAGGAATCATTCTTTCGCCCGGACCGAAACGTCCATGGGATGCTGTGCGATGTGTAGAAACAGTGAAATGGTTTCAGGGAAAGATCCCGATCTTAGGTGTCTGTCTGGGACATCAGGTGTTGGGACATTGCTGTGGAGCTGTTGTAGAGAAAGGGAGCCGTCCAATGCATGGAAAGGTGACAGGGATCCGAAATAATGGAACGGGATTATTTGAAGGACTGCCGGAGAAATTTAAAGTAACCAGGTATCATTCACTGGTTGTGAGAGAAGACAGTATTCCGGAAGAATACCGGGTAGATGCTGTGGCTGAAGATGGAGCGGTAATGGGAATCTCGCACAGAGAAATCCCTCTTTATGGCGTACAGTTTCATCCGGAAGCAGTCCTGACGGAATATGGTCATGAGTTGTTAGAAAATTTCTGTTGTATTGCAGAGAAATTCAACAAAAATGAATAAAAAATCTATGAAATATATAAGAAAAATTTATAGAAATGTTTCGAAAAATGGACAGAGAGGAAAAATAGATGTATAATATAAACCGCGTGATAAAAAAATTGACTCCACACAGATCAGCAGCAGAACTGTTCAAATATTTTTCGGATGAAAAGGACTGTGTATTTCTGGATTCATCTCTTGTGAACGGGCTTGGAAGATATTCAATCATAGGAATGCGGCCATATCTCAAATTAGTAAAAGATGATCATGGATTTTTTATAAATGAGCAGAAGGTATCGGAACTCTCATTTGAGGAATATCTCAAAAAATATCTGTCTGAGCATAAAGATCAGAACAAAAGCGGGCTTCCAATGCTATCAGGGGCAATCGGATATTTTTCGTATGAATACGGGCGGAAATTAATGGAAATACCATCTCATAAGGAAAATCTGGTAACGATTCCGGATGCAGTACTTGTTTTTTATGACATGTATATCATAGAGGATTGTCATGAGAAGAAAACATTTCTGGTGGCCAATGGAGTTACAGAAGATGCAGAGAAACTGATCGAATCTGTTGAAAAGCGTCTGACAGAAGTATTATTAGAAAAAGAACAGGTCGCAGACGGATCATTTAATATAGAAATAACACCAAATTTTAAAAAAGAAGAATACAAACAGGCTGTTGATGAGATGATTCGATATATCATCGAAGGTGATATCTATATCACAAATATGACGCAGCAGCTTGAGGTAAAGAGCAACAAAAAACCACTGGATGTTTTTTATGATTTGAGAGAAAACAATCCGTCACCATTTGGCGGCTATATGGATTACGGTGATTTTCAGATTGTCTGTGCATCACCGGAGCGATTCCTTAAGATGAAGAAGGGACATGTGAATACACGTCCGATCAAGGGAACGCGAAAAAGAGGTGAGACTCTGGAAGAGGATCTCCTTATGAGAAATGAACTCAAAAATTCAGAGAAGGATAAGAGTGAACTTCTTATGATCGTTGATCTCGAGCGGAATGATCTGAACCGCGTGTGCAAACCTGGAAGTGTCAAAGTGACGGAACTTTTTACGGTGGAAGAATATGCAACAGTATTTCATCTGGTTTCTGACATCGAGGGAGTACTTCAGGAAAACAAAACGATAATGGATCTGCTTGAAGCAACGTTTCCTGGCGGTTCTATTACAGGAGCTCCGAAATATCGTGCGATGGAGATCATTGATGAACTGGAGAACAACCGCAGAAATCTGTACACAGGTTCCATCGGTTACCTGACATTAGATGGAGACTGTGATTTTAATATAGTGATCCGTACAGCATTGCACAAAGATGGAATGTATTATCTGGGAGTTGGCGGTGGCATCACTGCTGAATCAGATCTGGAATTTGAATATGAGGAGACCCTTCAGAAAGCGAAAGCGGTTCTGGAGGCTATGAAATAAAGTCTGGAGTGATAAAAAGATATGGATATTAGACTGGATGAGGGATTTTTGTTTGGAATGGGAGTATTTGAAACGGTTGCAGTGGAACAAGGCAGACCGTTACTTCTGGAACAACATCTGAACAGAATGCAGGGATCAGCTGATTTTTTGAAATTGGGTTCCTGTGCAGAACGTGGACTTACAAAAGAAAAAATCGCAGAATATCTGAGTACACAGGAAATGTCGGTGAAGATGCATGGAGCACTTAAGATCGTGATGTCAGCTGAGAATACCTTCTTTCAGATGAGAGAAAATCCATATATGGATGAAATCTATTCCAGAGGATTTATGACGGATCTAAGCAAAGTCAGACGAAACGAGACTTCTCCACTGGTTTATCATAAGACATTTAATTATGGTGACTGTGTTCTGGAAAAAAGAGCAGCCGCAGCAGCCGGTATCAATGAAAAGATATTTATCAACACCAAAGGACAGATCAGTGAAGGAACTGTCTGCAATGTCTTTTTTGTACGTAAAAATATGATCTATACACCGCAGCTTTCCTGCGGCCTGTTGCCGGGTATCCTGCGTGAATATATTATGGAAAGATTTCAGGTGACAGAAACGATCATTTATCCGGATGAGCTGATGTATTATGAGGAGTGTTTTGTGACAAACTCACTCATGGGTGTGATGCCGGTAAGACAGCTTGGAAATATCTGTTTTCCGCATCGTGCAAAAGCAGACGAAGTAAGAGAAGTATACGAAAAAGAAAAAATGTCCCTGTGAGGGGCATTTTTTTTGCCTGAATTGTGTCCAAAAAGTCACAAAAAAACGATTGACTTTCAAAGGCGAAATTTTGTATAATAGGAAAATTCGGAAATAGAAAAAGACAGATAAGGAGGCTGACAGAAAAGATGAATAAGACACTTTTTAAATCCATCCGGGAATATAAGAAACAGTCATTGCTGGCGCCGTTTCTCGTAATTCTGGAGGTCATGATGGAGGTTCTCATTCCTCTGGAAATGGCAAAGATCATAGATGTTGGAATAGCCAATGGTGATCTTGGTTATATTGTACAGCGCGGAATAATTCTTGTTGCAATGGCGATGCTGGCATTGTTTTTTGGTGTGCAGGCCGGTAATATGGCAGCCGTAGCGGCTGCTGGTTATGCGAAAAATCTTCGCCATGATATTTTCTATAAGGTGCAGGATTTTTCTTTCAAAAACATTGACCATTTCTCCACATCAGGTCTGGTCACACGAATGACAACAGATATTACAAACGTGCAGATGGCATATATGATGAGTATCCGTCTTCTGGCAAGAGCACCGATCATGATTCTTCTTTCCTGGATCATGACACTGCTGATCAATGTAAAGATTGCACTTCTGTTCCTGATCGTAATCCCGCTTCTTGGTGGAACACTGATGTTTATAGCAAAGAAAGCGCATCCACATTTTATCAGAGTATTTGACGAGTATGATGAACTGAACAATTCTGTGCAGGAAAATGTCAATGCATCACGTGTGGTAAAGGCATTTGTAAGAGAAGATTACGAGATAAACAAATTTCACGGTGTGTCCAATTATGTATATACCCTGTTTACAAAAGCAGAAAAAATCGTTGCATGGAACTCTCCGGTCCTGCAGTTCATGATGTACGCGGTTGTACTTCTGATCGCGCTGATCGGTGGACGAAGCATTGTATTTGGAACCATGGAGACTGGAGAACTGACAAGTGTGATCGTATATGCGATTCAGATTCTGATGTCTCTGAATATGGTGACTTTTGTATTTGTCATGATCATGATCGCAGGGGCTTCCACAGACCGTATCACGGAGGTGTTTAATGAGGTACCGGAGATGCAGGACAAAGCGGATGCGGTGAAAGAAGTCAGAAATGGCGAGATTACCTTTGAACATGTAGATTTCAGCTATGCGGGTGAAGGCGGAAACCTTTCCCTGAAAGATATCAACATTCATATTAAATCGGGACAGACAGTTGGCATCATTGGCGGTACCGGAAGTGCCAAATCTACACTGGTACAGATGATCCCGAGACTTTATGATGTCACTGGTGGTGCAGTAAAAGTAGCCGGAGTCGATGTACGTGACTATAATCTGGAAGTTCTGCGTGACCAGGTATCTATGGTTCTGCAGAAAAATGTATTATTTTCCGGTACGATCTACGATAATATTCGCTGGGGCAATGAAAAGGCCAGTGATGAGGAAGTTAAGAGAGTCTGCCGTCTGGCGCAGGCAGATGGATTTGTAAATGAGTTCCCGAATGGTTATGAGACCATGATCGTACAGGGCGGTAATAACGTTTCCGGTGGACAGAAACAGCGTCTATGTATTGCACGTGCACTGCTTAAGAAACCAAAGATCCTGATTCTGGATGATTCCACCAGTGCAGTAGATACCAAAACAGATGCATTGATCCGTAAAGCATTCCGGGAAGAGATCCCGGACACGACCAAGATCATCATTGCACAGAGAGTTTCTTCGATAGAAGATGCCGATCAGATCATTGTGCTGGATGATGGTAAGATCGCAGGTGTGGGAACATCGGAAGAACTGCTGCAGACAAATGAAATCTACAGGGAAGTATATGAATCTCAGGTGAAAGGAGGAGAAGAGGATGAATAAGAATAAAAAACCGAAAATGACAAAAAATGATTTAAAGACGGCAAAACGTCTGATGAAATATGTGACAGAGAAATATAAATTCCAGTTTATTCTTGTTTTCTTCTGTATCCTGATCAGTGCTGTGGCGACAACTGCAGTCTCTCTTTCTCTGAGATACCTTCTGGATGATTTTATCCTGCCGCTTGTTGGACAGAAAACCCCGGATTTTGCAGGACTTTATAAGGCCCTGACTGTTTTGGGCGTAATCTTTCTGGCAGGTGTCATTGCAACATTTATTTACACAAGAATGATGGTTTATATCGGACAGGGTGTACTCAAAAGAGTACGTGATGATATGTTTGAACATATGCAGACACTGCCAATCCGTTACTTCGACCAGAATACAAATGGTTCGATCATGAGTCTTTATACCAATGATACAGATACATTGAGACAGATGATCAGCCAGGCAATTCCACAGGCACTGATGGCATTGTTTACAATTGTTGTCACTTTTATTTCCATGCTGGTGCTGAGTCCGCTTCTTACGATACTTGCAGTACTGATCATTTTTGTGATGCTTGCTGTTACCGGCAGGATCGGAGCAAAGAGTGGAAAATACTTTGTACATCAGCAGATGTCTCTGGCAGATGTGACCGGATTCGTGGAAGAACGAATGAACGGACAGAGGGTAGTAAAGGTATTTAATCATGAGGCAAAATCAAAAGAAGAGTTTGATCAGCTCAATGAAGTTCTTTTTGAGAGCGCCTCACAGGCAAATAAATACGGTAATATGATGGGGCCAGTTATCGGAAATATCGGAAACCTGCAGTTTGTACTGACGGCGGTTCTCGGAGGAATCCTTTCTGTAGCAGGCATCGGAGGAATCACACTTGGTGTTATGGCTTCCTATCTGCAGTTCACCAAAAGCTTCACTCAGCCGTTCATGCAGGTGGCACAGCAGTTTAATTCCATCGTCATGGCACTTGCCGGTGCGGAAAGAATTTTCAATCTGATCGATGAGAAACCGGAAGAGGATGAGGGTTATGTAACACTTGTCAATGCAAGAAAAGATGAGAATGGCAACATTGTAGAATGCAAAGAGAGAACCGGCATGTGGGCATGGAAACATCCGCATTCTGCAGATGGCTCCGTATCCTATACAGAGCTGAAAGGTGATGTAAGATTTGAGGATGTAACCTTTGGATATAATGAAGACAAAACAATTCTTCACGATATCAGCCTGTATGCGAAGCCCGGACAGAAACTGGCATTCGTCGGCTCTACCGGAGCCGGTAAGACAACCATAACCAATCTGATCAATCGTTTTTATGATATCCAGGAAGGCAAGATCCGTTATGATGGAATCAATATTACCAAGATCAAAAAGGATGATCTGAGACATTCTCTTGGAATCGTTCTTCAGGACACACATTTGTTTACCGGTACGATTCGTGATAATATTCGTTATGGCAAGCTGGATGCAACGGATGAAGAAATCTATGCAGCAGCAAAACTGGCACATGCAGATCAGTTTATACAGATGCTCCCGAAAGGATACGATACGATGCTGAGCGGGGATGGTGAAGAACTCTCTCAGGGGCAGAGACAGCTTCTGTCCATTGCGCGGGCAGCAGTTGCAGACCCACCGGTACTGATTCTGGATGAAGCAACTTCCAGTATCGATACCCGTACAGAAAGTATCGTACAGAAAGGTATGGACAACCTGATGAAGGGCCGTACCGTGTTTGTGATCGCGCACAGACTTTCTACGATTCGAAACAGTGATGCGATTATTGTTCTGGAACATGGCAAGATCATTGAGAGAGGTGACCACAAAGACCTCATTAAACAGAAAGGAACTTATTATCAGCTGTATACTGGTAAACTGGAACTTTCATAAAAAATATTACAGAGACAGAATTTCCTGATAATCTGGAGTTCTGTCTCTTTGTATATTCGGTAATCTGTGAGAAAAAAATGGCGCAATATGTGCAACAATTAACTGTATTTTTATTCCAGACGTGGTATACTGTCAACAAAAAGAAATGGGGGCTCAATATGTTAAAATCATGGACACCGGGCGAAGAACCGGACAAAGATGAGATGAAAGTACAGCTTGAGAAAACCAGAAACAGACTTTATGATCTTCAGATGAAGATCAAGGAGCACAAGCTCCCGGTACTGGTCCTTTTTGAGGGGTGGAGTGCAGCAGGCAAAGGCAGTATGATCGGTAAGGTGATCAGGAATATTGATCCTCGTTTTTTCAAGGTTGCCACGATGTCAGCTCCGACAGAGGAAGAGGTACGCAGACCGTTTCTGTATCGTTATATGAAACAGATCCCGGAAGAAGGCAAATTTACATTCCTGGATTCCGGATGGATGGAACAGACGGTGAAGGAAGTATTGAATGGAGAACTCGAAGGAGATGCTTATGAGCGGCGTATCGAGAGCATCAGGCGTTTTGAAAGGCAGCTTACGGACAATGGATATCTGGTCCTGAAATTCTTTATGGAGATTGATAAGGACGAACAGGAAAAACGTATGAAGAAGTTGCTTTCCAAGGATGATACCAAGTGGCGTGTGACAGGATTCGATAAATGGCAGAACAAACATTATAAGAAGTGTGAGAATGTATTTGACCGTTATATGAAAGATACCAATATGTCCAGTTCGCCGTGGTATATCATTGATGCAAAGGATAAGAAGTGGGCAGAGCTACAGGTGATGGATACACTGGTCAGCAGTATTGAAGTGGCATTGCAGAACCAGAGTCATTCGGTACCGATCCTTCAGAATGTTTTTCCACTGGTCAAGATGCCTAAGCTGAAAGACGTAGAGCTGGAAGGCAAGACAATTGACGAAGAAGAGTACCAGAAAGAATTGAAGAAGCTGCAGGCCAAACTGGGAGAACTGCATAATCGCCTGTACCGTAAGCGGGTTCCGGTGATCATTACCTATGAGGGATGGGATGCGGCCGGCAAAGGCGGCAATATCAAACGAATTGCAGGGGCATTGGATCCTAGAGGATATGAGGTACAGCCAATCGCCAGTCCGGAGCCACATGAGAAGGCTCGGCATTATCTCTGGAGATTCTGGACAAGACTTCCGAAGGATGGGCACATTGCAATCTTTGATCGTACGTGGTATGGCCGTGTCATGGTAGAACGGCTGGAAGGATTCTGCAGTGAAAATGACTGGAAACGTGCTTACAATGAGATGAATGAATTTGAAAAGGAACTCCACGACTGGGGTGCAGTGATCATCAAATTCTGGGTGCAGATTGATAAAGATACACAGCTGGAGCGTTTTAATGACCGCCAGAATAATCCGGAGAAACGCTGGAAGATCACAGACGAAGACTGGCGAAACCGTGAAAAATGGGATCAGTATGAAGAAGCAGTCGATGAGATGCTGAAGAAGACGAGTACAACGTTTGCACCGTGGCATATTCTGGAGTCCGTTGACAAGAAATATGCACGTATCAAAGCACTGAAGATTGTAATTGAAGAAATTGAGAAAGCACTGAAATAAAGAAGAACCTCTCTGTCGGCAATTGGTCCGGCAGGGAGGCTTTTTGCATATAAAGCAATTTCAGGATCTCAGATAATTTTTCATGGTTTTCAGAGCATTTTTTTTCAAGGCGGCTGACCTGCGCCTGAGAGATGCCGATTTCATCAGCAACTTCCATCTGTGTCCGACCCTCATAGAAGCGCATTTCAATGATGTGCTTTTCTCTCTGGTTAAGCCGGTTCATGGCTTCCCGGAGAGATAGGTTTTCCAGCCAGTGGTCTTCTTTGTTTTTCTGATCGCTGATCTGATCCATGACATACAACGTATCGCCACCCTCGGAGTATACTGGTTCAAACAAGCTGACAGGACTCTGGATTGCATCCAGGGCATATACGATCATTTCTTTTTCAATGCCGATCTCATCAGCAATTTCATCGATCGTTGGTTCCTTCAGATTCTTTTTGATCATATTTTCTTTGGTATAAATGGCTTTATAGGCAATGTCGCGCAGAGAACGGCTTACCCGGATACTGTTATAATCCCGTAGATAGCGGCGGATCTCACCGATGATCATCGGGACTGCATATGTCGAGAATTTGACATTCAGTGTATCGTCAAAATTATCGACGGCTTTCATAAGACCAATGCACCCGATCTGAAAAAGATCATCGGCATTTTCATTGCTGTTCTGAAATCGTTTGATAACACTTAACACAAGGCGGAGATTTCCTTTGATATATTGTTCGCGGGCTTCAGAATCTCCTTTTTTGATCTTTTGAAATAATGCTTCTTTTTCGTCCGACTTCAGGATCGGAAGACTGGATGTATTTACCCCGCAGATTTCTACTTTATTAAGTGCCATCAAAATATCCTCCTCATCTCTTATTTCTGGTACTAGAAATGATTCTCAGGGAGGACAGGAAATATTCTTTTCTGGGAAAAATATAAAAATTAATAGCCCTTGACAGTGTCAGAGAAGGTGGTCTTTGTGAAAACATTTTTCTTCTTTGACTTCGACGAGGATGATATCATCACCAATCTGGCAGATGCAGCACCAGGGAATGATGTATTCGCTTTCTCTGCCGGGAAAAAAACAGAATTTGCCGGGACCTGGAACGATGAGAGCAGTGATGGTTCCTGTTTTGCGGTCGAACTCCAGATCGACCGGGCAGCCAAGACTGCGACAGGTACAGGTATTGATGACTTCTTTCTGTCTAAGCTCACATAATCGCATGAATTTACCACTTTTTATAAAAGATATGCAAAATTTATCTGAAATATACAGGTGCATTTCTTGACATTGTCCGAAAAAATAAAGTATAATTATTTCATTAAAAGGGGAAAGAGGGGAAAATACTGTGAGATGCCCGTTTTGTAATCAGGATAACAGCAAGGTTGTAGACTCCCGACCGGTAGATGATACAAATTCAATCCGGAGACGGCGAATGTGTGAATCCTGTGGAAAAAGATTTACGACATACGAAAAAGTTGAAACTATTCCATTGAGTGTCATTAAGAAGGATCAGACACGTGAACAGTATGACCGTTCCAAGATTCAGGGCGGAATTCTGCGTGCCTGCTATAAGAGACCGATTCCGGTGGAAAAGATCGAGTCGCTGATGGATTCTATAGAGGGAGATATTTTTGACACAGCAGACAAAGAAATTTCAAGTACCCGCATTGGTGAGATTGTCATGGAACATCTGAAGGACCTGGATGCAGTTGCTTATGTTCGCTTTGCTTCTGTCTACAGAGAATTCAAGGATGTCAGTACATTTATGGATGAACTGAAGAAATTTATGGAACCATAAAGAAAACATGAAAATATAAAAAGGCGCTTCGGATCAGAAATCCGGAACGCCTTTTGGATTATACTTACGAATGAACAGGAGATTAAACAATACCCTGAGCCATCATTGCATCTACAACCTTTTCGAAACCTGCAATGTTAGCACCAACAACGAAGTTGTCCGGCATATCATAACGTTTTGCAGCATCGCTGATCTTAGCATAGATGTCAACCATGATCTGATGAAGTTTGGCATCAACTTCTTCGGATGTCCAGGAAAGTCTCTGAGAGTTCTGGCTCATTTCCAGTGCGGAAGTAGCAACACCACCTGCATTGGATGCTTTTCCAGGAAGGAAGAGAACACCGTTTGCCATAGCGTAGTCTGTAGCTTCTCTTGTAGTAGGCATGTTTGCACCTTCTACGATATATTTGCATCCGTTTGCAATCAGAGTTTTTACACCATCAAGGTCAAGTTCGTTCTGAGTTGCGCATGGAAGATATACATCACATTTGATGTTCCAGATGCCAACACCTTCTGTGTAAGTAGCACCTTCTACACGGTCAGCGTATTCTTTGATACGTCCACGTTTTACTTCTTTGATATCTTTGACAATGTCAAGGTTGATTCCGTTTGGATCATGGATATATCCGTTAGAGTCGCACATTGCAACAACCTTTGCACCAAGCTGAGTAGCTTTCTGCACTGCATAGATTGCAACATTACCGGAACCTGTAACAACAACAGTTTTTCCGTCAAGAGAATCGTTGTGGTCTTTCATCAGTTCGTTCAGAATATATACAACACCGTATCCGGTAGCTTCTGTACGGATCAGGGAACCACCATAGGTAAGTCCTTTACCTGTCAGAACGCCTTCATAAAGATCACGAACACGTTTGTACTGTCCGAAGAGATATCCAATCTCACGTCCGCCAACACCGATGTCACCAGCCGGTACGTCTGTGTCTGCGCCGATGTATTTGCAGAGTTCTGTCATAAAGCTCTGGCAGAATGCCATAACTTCTCTGTCAGATTTGCCCTTAGGATCGAAGTTGGAACCACCTTTACCGCCACCGATCGGGAGACCTGTAAGGGAGTTCTTGAAAACCTGTTCGAAGCCGAGAAATTTAAGAATGCTCTGGTTTACTGTCGGATGGAAACGAAGACCACCCTTGTAAGGTCCGATTGCACTGTTGAACTGTACACGGTATCCTTTGTTTACCTGTACTTTGCCGTTGTCATCTACCCACGGAACACGGAAAGAAATGATTCTTTCTGGCTCTACCAGACGTTCCAGAACGGAAAGACTGCGGTATTTTTCTTCATTTTTGTCGATAACAACTTTCAGAGAGTCCAGTACTTCTTTGACTGCCTGATGGAATTCTGGTTCGCCAGGATTCTGTGCAACGACTCTTTCATAAACTTCTTCTGTGTAAGACATGTTGATTTCCTCCTCATTCGTTTTATGAATTATGTCTATCTGTCTAAGACATTTGTCCAGGGACTATTATACACAAAAGTGGTAAAGTTGAAAAGGGTATGAGAAAAATTTTTTTAAAAAATATATTCAGTCTGACTTACAAAATTTTGAGATACAATATGCAGAGAATTTTACCTTGCGAAATTGGGCGGAATGTGAGATTATAGTACAATACGAGTTACTGAATATAGGATTCCAGTGACCGATATGAATAAAAAATTCACGGAGAGGAGTGAAAAAATGAGAACATTTGACAAATCAACAAAGCTCGATAATGTACTGTATGATGTGAGAGGACCGGTGGTTGATGAGGCGGCCAGAATGGAAGAGGAAGGCAAGGAAATTCTGAAACTGAATATCGGAAACCCGTATCCGTTCGGATTCTCAGCTCCTCAGGAAGTGATTCTGGATATGCTGAGCAATATCCGTACATCTCAGGGATATTCCGATTCCAAGGGAATCTTTTCTGCACGTAAGGCAATCATGCAGTATGCGCAGCTTCGTAATATTCCAAATGTTTCCATGAATGATATATATACTGGAAATGGTGTAAGTGAGCTGATCAATCTCTGTATGCAGGCACTTCTGGACAATGGAGATGAGATTCTGATCCCGGCGCCGGACTATCCGCTCTGGACGGCTACAGCTACACTTGCCGGAGGAAACGTTGTCCATTATGTCTGTGATGAACAGTCAGACTGGTATCCGGATATCGATGACATCAGAAGCAAGATCACAGATAAGACAAAAGCAATCGTCATCATCAATCCGAACAACCCGACAGGTGCAGTATATCCCAAAGAAATTCTTGAACAGATCGTTCAGATAGCAAGAGAAAAAGAACTGATCATTTTTTCGGATGAGATTTATGACCGCCTGGTTATGGACGGATATGAGCATACATCCATTGCCTCTCTGGCACCGGATGTTTTCTGTGTTACATTTTCCGGATTGTCCAAATCCCACATGATCGCTGGATTCCGTATCGGATGGATGATCTTAAGTGGAGCAAAGGACAAGGCAAAAGGCTATATAGAAGGAATCAAGATGCTTTCCTCTATGAGACTTTGTTCCAATGTGCCGGCACAGTCGATCGTGCAGACAGCACTTGGTGGATACCAGAGTGTCACAGAGTATATCAAACCGGGTGGAAGAGTTTATGAGCAGAGAGAGTGCATCTATAATGCACTGAAAGATATCCCGGGAATTTCTGTAGTAAAACCTCATGCTGCTTTCTATATCTTCCCGAAGATCGATACCGAGAAGTTCAATATTACAAATGATGAACAGTTTGCACTTGATTTCCTGCATGAGAAACAGGTACTGATCGTTCCGGGCAAAGGCTTTAACTGGATGAAACCAGATCATTTCAGAATTGTTTATCTTCCAAATATAAGACAGCTTGAGAAGTCAATGGAAAAACTTAGAGAATTTCTGCGCACATATCAGCAGAGATAACTGGACTGAAATGACAGGAAATGTTATACTTATTTTAGATTAGAGATTTATTTTGAGGAGGGCCTGCGGGAAAAAGAAGCATAAGTCGAAAGGAGTATCATGCATGACAGGATTTAACACAAAAGTAACACCGGAAATTGAAAATCTGACACAGATGTGCGTAGATCATTCCAGTATGGATGTGTCACTTTATGGAAAGTACGATGTAAAAAGAGGACTTCGAGACATCAATGGTAAAGGCGTTCTGGCCGGGTTGACACAGATATCCAATGTACAGGCGGTTAAAGTTATTGATGGGAAAGAAGTTCCCTGTGCAGGAAGTCTTTATTACCGAGGGTATAATATCAAAGATCTGACGGCGGGTTTTGTCAATGATAATCGGTTTGGATTTGAAGAGACGACCTACCTGCTTTTGTTTGGTAAACTTCCAAGTGCAAAAGAACTTGCAGATTTCCAGGCTTTGCTGGCAGCCCAGCGTTCATTACCAAGAAATTTTGTGCGTGATGTTATCATGAAAGCACCGGGACGTGATATTATGAATGCGCTTTCACGAAGCGTGCTTACTTTATATTCCTATGATAATAATCCAGATGATATTTCACTTCCGAATGTACTAAGACAGTGCCTGAACCTGATCAGTGAATTTCCGCTGCTTTCCGTATATGGATATCAGGCATACAGTCATTATGTGAGAGATAAGAGTCTTTATATCCACAATCCGAAGAAAGAACTTTCTACAGCTGAGAATATTCTTCGGATGCTCAGACCAGATAAAAAATATACAGATCTGGAAGCGAAGATCCTTGATCTGGCATTGATACTTCATATGGAACATGGTGGTGGTAACAACTCTACATTTACAACACATGTTGTTTCATCATCCGGAACGGATACATATTCTGCAATTGCTGCTGCACTCGGCTCACTGAAAGGCCCGAAACATGGCGGTGCGAATATCAAGGTTATTCAGATGTTCCAGGATATGAAGAAAGAAGTCCGTGACTGGGAAGATGAAGAGGAAGTTCGTGCATATCTGAAACACCTTCTTCATAAAGAAGCATTTGACAGACGTGGCCTGATCTATGGTATGGGACATGCAATTTATTCTGTTTCCGATCCGAGAGCAGAAGTTCTTAAGGGATTTGTAGAAAGCCTCGCAAAAGAAAAAGGACGTATGAAAGATTATCGTCTGTATTCCATGGTTGAATGGATGGCTCCACAGGTGATTGCAGAAGAACGCCGTATTTATAAGGGTGTCAGCGCCAATGTTGATTTTTACAGTGGATTTGTATACAGCATGTTGGATCTTCCACTGGAACTCTATACACCGATGTTTGCCGTGGCACGTATTGTTGGATGGAGTGCGCATCGAATGGAAGAGTTGATCAATACAGATAAGATCATCCGCCCGGCATATAAGAATGTTCTGCCTGAGGCAGAATATATTCCTCTCAGCGAGAGATAAGATCAGACAACAGAGGAGAAAATAATGTTTCGATGTTTTTTTCCAGATGAATATCTGGATTCTGCGTATGTGATAGATTATGACCGCCTTTACCGCGAAGGGTACCGCGGTCTGATCTATGACATTGATAATACACTTGTGCCTCACGGGGCACCGGCAGATGAGCGGGCAATTGCACTTTTTGCACATTTGAGAGAACTTGGATTTGGCTATTGTCTGTTGTCAAACAATCAGATTGAGCGGGTTTCCTCATTTGCAGATGCGATTGGTGCACAGTTTATTGAGAATGCGCACAAGCCATCTGTACGTAATTATAAGAAAGCAATGGAACTTCTTGGAACAGACACAGGAAATACCATTTTTATAGGAGATCAGCTTTTCACAGATGTATATGGGGCCAAAAGAAGCGGCATCCGTAATATTCTGGTGAAGCCGATCCATCCAAAAGAAGAAATTCAGATTGTGCTCAAACGCTATCTGGAAAAAATAGTATTACATTTTTACAAAAAGGAGGAGGGGATTTCATGAACCACGTGGTGATCATTGGGTTTATGGGTTCGGGAAAAACGAGAGTTGGAAAGCAGCTTTCCAAAGACTTGGGATTACCATTTGTTGATCTGGAGAAGATCATTACAAAGAGGATGAATCTTTCTGCAAGAGAGATATTCGAGAGATTCGGAGAGCCGTATTACCGTGCATTGGAGACTCTGGCACTGAAACAGCTGATTCAGGATTCAGAGCGCAAGGTGATTTCACTTGGAGCAGGTCTTCCACTGCAGGAACAGAACGAAAAATATCTCAGAGAACTTGGTACAGTTGTTTATCTGAAAGGATCACTGGCAACGCTCAAGAAACGTCTGGAGGGATCCAAAAAAGATCCGATGCTGGATGGGGAAGACAGAGATGACAAGATCAAGAAACTTCTGAAACAGAGAGATCCGGTATATCAGAAGTTTGCTGATATTCAGGTAACGACAGGAGAAGTGCCTTTTGAGGAGCTTATTAAAGAAATTGAAGAGAAATTGGCTTCTTATGAAAAAAAGTAGTTGAAAAAACTTCCTGTATATTATAGAATAACTGATAGCGAACACAAAACGAAGGAGGATAATAAAATGATTTCTGCAGGTGATTTCAGAAACGGTGTCACAATCGAAATTGAAGGAAACGTATGTCAGATCGTTGAATTCCAGCATGTAAAACCTGGAAAAGGCGCTGCGTTCGTAAGAACAAAATATAAAAACATTATCACAGGAGCTGTACTGGAAAAATCTTTCCGTCCTACAGAGAAATTCCCACAGGCTCGTATCGACCGTGTGGACATGAGTTATCTGTACAATGATGGAGACCTTTACAACTTCATGAATACAGAAACATATGATCAGGTTGCACTTACAAAAGAACAGGTTGGGGATTCTCTCAAATTCGTTAAAGAGAACGAAGTTGTTAAAGTTTGCTCCTGGAATGGAAATGTATATGCAATCGAGCCGCCTCTGTTTGTAGAACTTGAAGTTATCGAGACAGAGCCAGGATTCGCTGGAAACACAGCACAGGGTGCTACAAAACCTGCAACTGTTGAAACAGGTGCTCAGGTAATGGTTCCGCTGTTCGTTAACCAGGGAGACAAACTGAAAATTGATACAAGAACAGGTGAATATCTGTCTCGTGTATAATTAATAGGAATGATTGTTACTGTGAAGCAGTAACATGTGATGATACCACCGGAGAGATTCGGTGGTATTTTTTCTTTACAGAGAAAAATGATTTTGATGAGAAATCTTTTTAACAGGATAAGGAGGATATTATGGAGTACAGAACACTTGGAAAGACAGGATTAAAAATTTCACGTATGGGATTTGGAGGAATTCCGATTCAGAAGATCGATGAGGAAGGAACAAAGAAGCTTCTTCATGCGATGGCAGAGAAAGGAATCAACTATATTGATTCTGCAAGAGGTTATACCGTCAGTGAACAGTATATTGGATATGGGCTGGAAGGGATTCGTGACAAATTCGTGCTTGCAACAAAGTCCATGTCCAGAACAAAAGAAGCAATGGCAGCAGATATCGAGACAAGTCTTGGAAACTTCCGTACAGATTATATAGATCTGTATCAGGTACATAACCCGAGTATGGAACAGCTGGACCAGGTAATTGGTGAAGGCGGTGCTCTGGAAGCTCTTATGGAAGCCAAAGCAGCAGGAAAGATCGGACACATCGGACTCACTGCACATTCCACAGCTGTATTTGAGCGTGCACTGGAACTGGACTGGGTTGAGACGATCATGTTCCCATATAATATCGTAGAGCAGCAGGGGGCAGAATTGATCCATAAATGTGCGGAGAAGAATATTGGATTTATTGATATGAAACCACTTGCCGGCGGAGCAATTGAAGATGGCACACTGGCACTGCGTTATGTCTGTTCAAACCCGGATGTGACTGTTGTAATTCCGGGAATGGCTGAGATTCGTGAGTTGGATGAAAATATGGCAGCATGTTCCAATACAGCTCCACTTACCGAAGAAGAACTTGCCAAAATGGACAAGGTTCGTGAACAGCTGGGCACTGATTTTTGCCGCAGATGTAATTATTGTGCACCGTGTACTGTAGGTATCAACATTCCAAGTGTGTTTCTTTTTGCAGGTTATCTGCAGAGATATGATCTGGCAGACTGGGCGAAAGAACGCTACAGTACGCTGAAAGTAAAAGCCTCCGCATGTATTGGCTGTGGCAAATGTGAACCAAGATGTCCGTATCATCTGCCTATCAGAGAAAAATTAAAGGTATGCGCAAAGGATATGGGAGAATAAACATGTTCAAAGATATTGTAAAAGCAAGCAGAAGCTACAGAGGATATGATGAATCTTATCGCTTCAGCAGAGAAGAGTTGGAAGACTTCGTGGACTGTGCACGCTTTGCACCGTCCAGTGTCAATGCCCAGCCATTTCGTTATTATCTGGCATGGGAGAAGGAAGAAGTAGACCGAATCCAGAAACGGACGAACTGGGCAAGGGCGCTGCCACAGATGCAGCTTCCGCATCCGGGAATGTGCCCAACAGGATTTATTGTCATCTGCCAGGATTTGAATCTTGGAGCTTCGATTCCGAGATACCAGAAAGATGTCGGAATCGTAGCACAGACGATGCTCCTCGCAGCTGCTGAGAAAGGACTCGGCGGCTGCATGATTGGAAACTACAATGCAGATTCCGTCAAAAAAGAACTAAACCTGGCAGACAATCTTGCCCCGGTGCTGATCGTGGCATTTGGCAAACCAGCCGAAAAGATCGTGATCAAAGAAATTAACGAAGGCGAAGACATCGCCTACTATCGCGACGAAAATGACGTACACTACGTACCAAAACGTAAACTGGCCGATATTATACAAAAAAAATAATCGAAGAATTATTATCCATAGAGAAGAATCGTTTTAATTTTCCACAGATTTTACATAACTATGTCCTGGATTTGATTTCGATACAATATAGTAGTCAGGACAATGTAAAAAGAGAAAAACTGTGGAGGATACAAGACGATGAAACAGGAGTGGGAAAACGTCAGCCGTTCCCATTTCTGAAAAACCGTGAGATCTATGCAGTCTGTGTGTTACAGACAAAGAGCGGAAAAGAAAAACTCGGCATCGTACCGTGCAGTAAGGAAGTTTTTCCGGAACTTGTTGAATTACCTTCAAAGAATCGGTTTATGTTGGTAGAAGAACTGATCCTGCATTTTCTTCCGAAAGTATTTTCCGGATATAAGATTTTGTCAAAATCACTGATGCGGATCACAAGAAATGCGGATATTGATGCAGATGTACTTTATGATGAAGATCTGGACTACCGTGAGTTTATGGTAGAGCTGATCAAAAAAAGAAAGAAATTGGCACCGGTACGTCTGGAGTTATCCAGGGATATGGATGATACGATTGTAAAAACACTCTGTAATTATCTGGATCTTGATACCAGACAGGTGTTCCGGAGTTTTGCTCCACTTGATCTGTCATTTGTGTTCCAGATTCAGGACCGTCTGCGCACCAGACCGGAATTGTTTTTTGAAAAAAGAATTCCACAGCCGTCACCGGAGTTTGATATAGAAAAACCAGTCCTGCCACAGATCAAAGAAAAAGATAAACTTCTTTCTTATCCATTTGAGAGTATGAAACCATTTCTCCGCATGCTTCACGAAGCGGCAAATGATAAATCTGTCATTGCAATCAAGATGACTTTGTACCGTTTGTCCCGTCAGAGCAAAGTAGTGGAGGCACTGATTGAAGCTGCTGAAAATGGAAAAGAAGTTTTTGTTATGATTGAGCTGAAAGCTCGCTTTGACGAAGAAAATAATATTGAATGGTCAAGAAGGCTGGAAGCAGCGGATGCCTATCAGGCTTCCTATGACTTGGAAAATTGAAAAATATGAAAGACAAAAAATTGACATTAATTAAATTTTTATATAAAAAACTGCCACAATTATGGCGGTTTTTTGTACTTTATTTGACTTGTTACGATAAAAGAGGGTGTGCTATAATAAATTTCGATTTGTTGTTCGTAAAAGATAAAATGATATGGGCAATGACAACATTATAATTCGGGAGGCGAATAGAGTGAAATATCTGAGACAGTTTGGAATCATCCTTGCTGTGACCTGCGCGGGGGAGATCATGAAATATTTTATCCCGCTTCCGATACCGGGCAGTATTTATGGTTTGATTCTGATGTTTGTGCTTCTTCTTTTGAGAGTGATCAAAGTAGAACACGTAAAAGAAACAGGAGAATTTCTGATTGAAATTATGCCGCTGATGTTTATTCCGGCAGGAGTGGGACTGATCACATCCTGGGAGCAGCTGCAGTCTTTCATGGTGCCGCTTCTGGTGATCACAGTCGTGTCTACATTTGTAGTTATGATCGTGACTGGAAAAGTGACAGACTTCTTAATTTCGAGAATAGGGAAAGGAGAAAAGAAGTAGTATGGACAATCTGATCTTAAGTTCAGCAACAGTAGGTATCGTGATCAGTCTTCTGGCCTACGAAATCGGTCTTGCAGCGCAGCGCAAATGGAAATTGGCAGTATTGAATCCACTACTGATCTCTATTGCACTTGTGATCGTATTTCTGGTAGTGTTCCATGTGGATTATGAAAGCTACAATATGAGTGCAAAATATCTGAGTTATCTGCTGACACCTGCAACAGTCAGTCTGGCGATTCCATTGTATCTGCAGCTTGATCTGTTGAAAAAAAACATCGGAGCGATACTGGGAGGCGTGATCTCAGGTGTGATCGCAAGCCTTGGAACTGTGCTTGTAATGTCTGTTGTGTTTGGACTGAGCCATAAAGAATATGTAACTATGCTTCCGAAATCCATTACAACGGCAATCGGAATGGGAGTATCAGAGGAACTTGGCGGATATGTGACGATCTCTGTTGCCGTGATCATTATTACAGGTGTTCTGGGAAATATGTCAGCAGAATTTATCTGTAAGCTTTTCCGTATTAAGAGCCCGATTTCCAGAGGCCTTGCAATCGGCACGGCATCCCATGCAGTAGGAACTGCGAGAGCAATGGAACTGGGTGAAGTCGAGGGAGCAATGAGCAGTCTTGCTATCGTTGTGTGCGGTCTGTGCACAGTAATCGGAGCATCCATCTTTTCCTATCTGTGGTAAACGGAAATAAAAAATATAAAAAGTTGACGATTCATCCTGAAACCACGGATGGTCGTCAACTTTTTTTCTGTTCTAAAAGAGTTATATGTATCTCTCCTGCAACTGGCTGTCATACATTTGCTTAGACCCTATAGTTTTGCGCCACCGGATTTCCCCGGCTATGCCTTTTTTTAAAATAAATATAGTCTTTTATTGCATAAACGATAATATGTAGTATTGTATATTTGAATCCATTCCATGTTTTATTCAGCATTGATACTGAGCGGCTGTTCCTGGTTATTTAACATTCCCATTTTTATAAGTAATGATATTGCATCACCCATGCCTGCTACATAGGACATGTCTGCGTATCGTTCATCCCTTGATTCCAGGCATGCAATATAATCATCTACGACTCTTCTGATCACATAAGGTATTTTCAGACTGCTGTAGCGTTCTTCCAGATAATCCAGATCACCGTTGTCCTGCTGAATATACTCATCCGATTCAAATATTTTCTGTCTCCTTTCTCCCATCATTTTTTCGATGTAGTTTGCAATTACAGCTTCGTTTTTGTTTTCCAATTTTTAATCCTCCGTTTGTGCAATAACTATAGGTTTCGCCATTATTCTATAATTCAGAAAGGTATATCGTCAATATGATTCGTCAGACAATTTCTTAGATTTTTCGACAAATCATAGAATCTTCTTTGGTAGATTTTATGTTATTTTTAAAGCATTTCCGATGGTTTTTGTGTGTTTTGATTTTTTATAAAAACAGAGTCGTTTTTTGCTAAGAATTTTCTTTACTTTTCTGTAGTTTTCGAATAATATTGTAGATATATGCATATCAGAATATGAATAAATATGCATTCCATTTCAGAAGGGAGAGGAACTTATGACAACTTCACACATCTGCATCATGATAGCAATCATTGTTTATCTGGGTGCAATGATCTATGTCGGCTACCTCTGTTCCAAGAAAAATAATGACACATCCGATTTTTATCTGGGTGGACGTAAACTTGGACCATTGGTTACGGCAATGAGTGCAGAGGCTTCCGATATGAGCAGCTGGCTTTTGATGGGACTTCCGGGTCTGGCTTATCTGTCTGGAATCGCTGATGCCGGATGGACTGCGATCGGACTTGCAATTGGAACGTATCTTAACTGGAAGATCGTTGCAAAGAGAATTCGTCTCTACACACATGTAGCAGGCAATTCGATTACATTGCCATCATTCTTCAGCAACCGTTTCAGAGACAACAGACATCTGTTACAGTCGATCGGAGCTATTTTTATCGTTATTTTCTTTATTCCGTATACGGCTTCCGGATTCGCAGCCTGTGGAAAACTTTTCTCCAGCCTTTTTGGAGTAAAATATCTCACAGCAATGATCATCAGTGCCCTTGTTATAGTTGGATATACGACTCTCGGAGGATTTCTTGCCGCATCAACAACGGACTTTATCCAGAGCATCATCATGTCTATTGCACTGATCATCGTATTTTGTTTTGGGGTATCTATAGCAGGAGGTCCTTCAGCGGTTATTGATCATGCGAAATCACTGCCGGGTTATCTGACCATGATGACAACTTATGATCCTGTAAGTGGAACGGAGTCTGCATATCCTGTTATAAATATTGTTTCCATGATGGCCTGGGGACTTGGCTATTTTGGTATGCCGCATATTCTTCTTCGATTTATGGCAATTGAAGATGAAAAGAAACTTTCCTTATCAAGAAGAGTAGCTACTATATGGGTAGTGATCTCACTTGCTGTAGCAGTACTGATCGGTGTGATCGGCCTTGGAATGACAGAAGCAGGCAAACTTGAAATGCTTCAGGGATCTAATTCAGAAACGATCATTGTTAAGATTGCAGATCTTTTGAGTACATATGGCGTTCTTCCGGCACTGCTTGGTGGTACGATCCTTGCGGGAATCCTTGCATCTACCATGTCTACTGCAGATTCACAGCTTCTGGCAGCTTCTTCAGCAGTATCTTCTGACCTTCTCGGAAGTATCCTGAAGAAAAAAGCTGACAAGAAGGAGAGTATGGTTGCTGACCGTGTTACATTGCTTTTGATCGCAGTCGTAGCGGTTATCATTGCACGTAATCCGGACAGCTCAGTATTTAACATCGTATCTTTTGCGTGGGCTGGATTTGGTGCTGTATTTGGACCGGTTGTATTGTTTGCTTTGTTCTGGAAACGTACGAACTGGCAGGGTGCACTGGCAGGAATGATTTCTGGTGGTGTTATGGTATTTGTATGGAAATATCTGGTTCGACCGAATGTGTCTTTCCTGAATTTCTATGAATTACTTCCGGCTTTCCTGGTATCCTGCGCGATGATCGTGCTGGTAAGTCTTGCGACTAAGGCACCTTCCAAAGAAATCACGGATGAATTTGAACTGATTCAGAAAAGAATGGCTGAATAAATATAGTCGATGAAATAGTATAAAAAGAAAAGCTGGTGATTATCCGAATATGGATAATCATCAGCTTTTTTAGATGCTCCAAAATGGACCTGAGGGGAATCGAACCCCTGTCCGAAAGCCTATCCCTTGCGGTGTCTCCCATCACAGTCGCTGTTTTAACATTCCCTTGGCAATACGCCCATCGACAGGCTTATTGCTTCAGTAGCTTCATGATACATCTACCGGGGCAAAGCTTACCCGGCAAGGTTTCTCACATAGTCGACACCAGATTCCTGATGTGTGAGTGCATCAGGGCTGATGAGCAGCACTTAGGCTGCTAACGCGTACTGTTCGTCTGCGTTTATATTTAGTTTCCCGGTTGGTACGCAGTCCAGGAGTCTGCGGATGGCTGCCTCAACTTCAAAGCCCCCGTCGAAACCAGTACAAGCCCTGATCAGGTTCGGAAAGATCCGATATTACTGGTAAACAGACGATGCTTGTGTTTCTGACTTTTTCTATTATATGAAACTGTATATAGAGTTGTCAAGGGAAGAACTTGGTTTTTATAACCTTTTTATAAAATACTGAAAAAAACTTGACAGTGACAGTTAGAAGATGTAAACTCACGATAGATATAACGAACAGAAGTTACTCGAAACAAATAGTAAGACAAAACAAACTGAACGGATCAGGAGGAACGAAAATGGAAGCACTGCGAGAGGAAATATATGATCATACATCAGATCCTGCTCAGGAATCCTTCCGTAATCAGCAGTATCAGAGAAGCAGCATGCAGCGGAGTGCTATTGTTGACAGACTTCGCCGGGAAGGCTGCAGGATTACAAAACAGAGAAAGATCATACTGGATATTATTTTGCAGGAAGAATGTACTTGTTGTAAGGAAATATATTTTCTGGCATCTAAAAAGGATCCAAATATTGGAATGGCGACAGTATACAGAATGATCAATCTTCTGGAAGAAATCGGTGCCCTAAAAAGGAAAAGCGCTTATCGCATCTGCGATGAACAGGGACAGGTACCTGTCTGCTGTGTACAACTGGATGATCAGACAAATATCCGGCTGGATAATGAAAAACTTCGCAAGATCATTGAAAAAGGAATGGAATCCTGCGGATATCTTCAGTCAAGGAGAGTACGACGCGTATCCGTTGAAAATAGCAACTAATGGACGCCGGAAGAAAATACGCAAAAACAGAAGTAAATTACTCTGTTTTTAGATGATAATGAGAAAATTTATCACTTTTGCAAGTTAGTCTGGACTTTTGTTTTGGAGATTTTATAATATGTGTAATGTTAAAAAAGAGATATACAGGAGGATATTACAATGATCAAACTTGATAAGAAACACAGCGGAGTATTCGCGGCAGGAGTATTATTCGGAACAGCAGGAATCAAACTTCTTTCCAGCAAAGATGCAAAAAAAGTTTATACGAACTGTACAGCAGCTGTTCTTCGTGCAAAAGACTGCGTAATGAAAACTGTATCCAAGGTTCAGGAGAACGCAGAAGATATTTATGCAGAAGCACAGCAGATCAACGAAGATCGCGCAGCAGCTGAGGAAGCATTTGAAGATACTGCTGAAGAAGAAACATTTAAAGAAACAGAAGAAACTGCAGCAGAAGAGGAATAAGAACAAAGCACCTGCGGAGAGAAACTGCAGGTGTTTTTCATAACTAAAGGTGATGACAATATGAGATTTAAAATAGAACATGAAATCAGAGGCAGAGTCAGACTTCATATCTGTCAGAAACGAATGACATGCAGACAGGCAGATCAGTTGGAATATTTTCTGACAAAACTAAATGGTGTAATCTCTGTCAAAGTAGTAGAGAGAAATCAGGACGTAGTGATCTGCTATTCTGATAACAGAGAAGAAATGCTGAGGGCAATTCAGAGATTTTCTTATGAAAAGGCTGAGGCACCGGAAAGTTATCTTCAGAATTCAGGAAGAGAAATGAATGGAGAATACTGGGAGAAGATGGTAAACCATGTTGTGCTCCATTATGGTAAGAAAATATTCCTGCCACTTCCGGTCCGGACATTTCTGACAACGCTGAAATCTGTGAAATATATCTGGAAAGGTGTGCGCACACTTGCAAAATGCAGAATTGAAGTTCCGGTACTGGATGCAACGGCGATCGGTGTATCCATGCTCAGAGGTGACTTCAGTACAGCTTCTTCCGTAATGTTCCTTCTTGGCTTTGGTGAGATTCTTGAAGACTGGACACACAAAAAGTCTGTGGATGATCTGGCACGAAGCATGTCCCTGAATGTGAGCAAGGTATGGCTGATAACAGAGGATTCTGAAGTTCAGGTAGGAACAGATGAAATTAAACCTGGTGACAGAGTCCGTATACATATGGGAACCGTAATTCCGTTTGACGGTATTGTTACAGAAGGCGAGGCTATGGTAAATGAAGCGTCTCTGACAGGGGAATCCATGCCGGTGGCAAAACATGAATCCAGTTATGTATATGCCGGAACGGTTATGGAGGAAGGTGAACTTACCATTCGCGTAAAAGAAACTTCCGGCTCTACCAAGTTTGAAAAGATCGTAACCATGATCGAAGAGACTGAAAAACTGAAATCGGCAGTGGAGAGCAAAGCAGAACATCTTGCAGACAGACTGGTTCCGTATACACTTGCTGGTACAGCTCTTACATATGCACTCACACGAAATGTGACCAAGGCATTGTCTATTCTTATGGTTGATTTTTCCTGTGCATTGAAACTTGCAATGCCAATTTCTGTTCTTGCAGCGATACGTGAGGCAAATGCACATCATATTACGGTGAAGGGTGGAAAATTTCTGGAAGCAGTTGCTGAGGCAGATACGATTGTGTTTGATAAGACAGGAACACTGACGAAGGCACAGCCGACAGTTGTTGATGTAGTTTCCTTTAACGGTGATTCAAAAGAAAATCTTCTCAGACTTGCTGCATGCATGGAAGAACATTTTCCACATTCCATGGCAAAAGCAGTTATGGATGCTGCAAAAGAGCGTGGACTGACTCATGAAGAAATGCATTCTAAAGTTGAATACATTGTAGCCCATGGAATTTCTACAACTGTGGATGGAAGAAAAGCAATCATTGGAAGCCATCATTTTGTATTCGAAGATGAAAACTGCACGATTCCGGCAGGAAAGGAAGAGCTCTTTAAGAATCTTCCGGAGGAGTATTCTCATCTGTACCTTGGAATTGAAGGTGAGCTGGCAGCCGTGATCTGCATCGAAGATCCTCTTCGCCCGGAAGCTCCGGAAGTAATAAAGCAGCTTCGTAAAGCAGGATTTACACAGATCGTTATGATGACAGGTGACAGTGACCGCACAGCAAAAGCAATCGCAGCCAGAGTTGGAGTCGATAAATATTATTCCGAAGTACTTCCGGAGGACAAAGCAAAATTCGTAGAAGAAGCTAAAGCACAGGGACGTAAAGTCCTGATGGTAGGTGATGGAATTAATGACTCTCCGGCGCTTTCTGCAGCAGATGTTGGTATTGCGATCAGTGATGGAGCAGAACTTGCAAGAGAAATTGCGGATATCACGATCGGGGCAGATGATCTGAGTGTCATGGTTACACTGAAGGAAATCAGCAATGGTCTGATGGATAAGATCCATAAGAATTACAGACGTATCGTTGGTATTAATGGAAGTCTGATCGCTCTTGGTGTAACAGGAGTGATTCAGCCGACTATGTCTGCATTGCTTCATAATACTTCAACTTTACTGATTGGTATGGACTCTATGAAATCTGTACTCTAAAGTCAGTGCAGAATATGAAAAGTTAATTAAAGAAAACTCTTGACAGCAAGTGAAAAGTATTATACTATCATATTAGTTAGAAACAGCTAACAAATAAAAACTTACGGATATGGAAACATATCCGTAAATTTAAAACAATAGGTTAGACACAACTAATCAACGGGAGACTTAAGGATGTTAGAAGCTGAGATCATAGCACACTGTGCACCTACGCTGGCAGGAATCAAAACTGCAAATATGTTTACTTATACACCAATGAACAGAAATAAACTGTCCATGGAAATTGAAGAGGAAAACAGAAAACTGAATTGCAGAGGTGTTTTTGTGGAAGTGCTCAGAACAAGTGAACATAAGGCACTGGTCTATGTATACCGCAAAAAGAAACTGGAACAGGATCTGCAGTGTGAAGGTGCATGTGCTCTTTTGAAAGACTGCGGTTATGAATGTCAGGAGACAGATTGCTGTATTCGACAGCTTCAGGAGCGCTTTTTTGAAAAAGATGGTTTTCCACATGAAGTTGGGCTTTTTCTTGGGTATCCTCTTGATGACGTGACTGGATTTATTGAACAGAAAGGTAAAAATTATAAATGTTGCGGAATCTGGAAAGTATATGGAAATGAAAAGCAGACTCAGATGCTTTTCCGGAAACTGAAGAAATGTTCAGAAATCTACAGACGACTTTTTGCGGATGGAAGATCAATTCTTCAGCTGACTGTTGCAGCATAAACAGAAAGGATAAGGTAAATCAAGATGAGTAAAGTAGCAGTAGTATATTGGAGTTCAACAGGAAACACAGAAGCTATGGCAAATGCAGTAGCGGAAGGAGCAAAAGCAGCAGGTGCAGAAGTTGTAACTTTTGAAACAGCTGATTTCACAGCTGAAAAGGTAGATGAGTTCGATGCGATCGCGTTTGGCTGCCCGGCAATGGGAGATGAAGTTCTGGAAGAAGATGAATTCGAACCGATGTTCAACTCCTGTGAGACAAAACTTTCCGGCAAAAAGGTTGGACTTTTCGGATCTTATGGATGGGGCGACGGAGAATGGATGCATAACTGGGAAGATAAATGCAAAGAAGACGGGGCTGTTCTTGTCGCTGACGGTGTGATCTGCCAGGAAGAACCGGATGATGATGCAGTAGAAAACTGCAAGGCGCTTGGTAAAGCACTTGCATAATTCCAGATCATTCATAAAGACAGCAGAAAATATGACAATGGAGAACCGGAGCCTGTTTCTATGGCTTCCGGTTTTTATTTTATGAAAAATTACTTCTAATTCTGTTCAAATTTCTGCCATCCGTTCACAAAACTTACATAAATCTCTGCTAAGATAAAACAAAATAGAAAGTAAATGTTTGATGGAGGAATGAAAAATGGAAGCCCCAAAGATTCTTGTAGTAGATGATGAAAGTCGTATGCGTAAGCTTGTGAAGGATTTCCTTGAAAAGAAAAATTTCCATGTGCTGGAAGCCGGAGATGGTGAAGAGGCAATGGATATTTTTTATGAAGAAAAAGATATAGCACTGTTGATCCTGGATGTTATGATGCCTAAGATGGATGGCTGGGAAGTATGTCGTGAGATCCGCAAAAACTCAAAAGTACCGATCATCATGCTCACTGCCAGAGGAGATGAACGTGATGAACTTCTTGGTTTTGATCTTGGTGTGGATGAATATATTTCCAAACCATTCAGCCCGAAGATCTTGGTTGCCAGAGTAGAAGCTATCCTTCGAAGAACCGGACAGGATGCAGGAAATGATGTTCTTTCTGCCGGCGGCATCGTGATTGACAAATCAGCACATCAGGCAAGCGTGGACGGTAAGCCGATGGAACTGAGTTTCAAAGAGTTTGAACTGCTTACTTATTTCCTTGAAAATCAGGGAATTGCACTTTCCAGAGAAAAGATTCTGAATTCTGTTTGGAATTATGACTATTTTGGAGATGCCCGTACTATTGATACCCATGTCAAAAAACTGAGAAGCAAGATGGGCGAAAAAGGCGAATACATTAAGACTGTCTGGGGAATGGGTTATAAATTTGAGGTAGATGAAGCATGAAACCAAAGAAGAAAACGGCAGGAAAGTCAGAAAAAAGGAAGTTTCATCCGCTGAGACGGCAGATTGAATTCTGGTTTATCGGGCTATTCCTGCTCTCCATGGTGATCACAACCGTGATCAATGGACTTTTTCTGGAACATTATTATATCAGCAAAAAGACAGATGTATTACAGGAAGCTGTAAAAAATCTCGAGGCGCTGAAGATGACAACAGACTCAGATGGAAAATGCAGTGCAGATATTTCTGATGAAATGTTTAAAGACAGTTCAGAGAATAATCTTACCTGGGTAGTGATCACTGCAGATGGACAGACAGTATGTTCTGTCGGAAGCAATGAAGATCTTCTGGAGGCCCGACTGGTCGGTTATGCTTATGATCTGGATCAGAAAAAGGATGATCATGCAAAAACACTCCAGCAAAATGAGAATTATGTTATACAGCAGGTGAGGGACCGCTTTGCCGGAATGGAATATGTGGAGAGCTGGGGCGAACTCAAAAATGGCTGTTATTTTCTGATTCGTACACCGCTGGAGAGTATCCGTGAAAGCGTATCTATTTCCAATAAATTTTATTTCTATGTTGGCATTTTGATCATTGTGATCAGTGGATTTGTGATCTGGTTTGTGACGAAGAGAATCACTCGTCCGATCAGTGAACTGACACATCTCTCCACGAAGATGAGTGAACTTGATTTTGAGGCCAAATATCAGAGCCATGCCGGAAATGAGATCGATGAGCTGGGAGAAAATTTCAACCGTATGTCTGAACAGTTGGAAAAGACGATTTCAGAGTTGAAATCTGCAAACAATGAATTACAGAAAGATATTGAGAATAAAGAACGAATCGATCAGATGAGACAGGAGTTCCTGAATAATGTTTCTCATGAGCTGAAAACTCCAATCGCACTGGTTCAGGGATATGCAGAAGGACTGAAAGAAAATATTTCCGAAGATCCGGAAAGCCGGGAGTTTTACTGCGATGTTATCATGGATGAGGCATCTAAGATGAATAAGCTGGTTCGTAACCTTCTTACTTTGAATCAGCTGGAATCCGGAAGAGATGAAATGACCGTAGAACGCTTTGATATTGTCACTCTGATACGGGGAGTTCTGCAGTCTATGGATATCATGATCCAGCAAAAAGAGGCAAAGGTCGGCTTTGATGCAGAAAAGCCTGTCTATGTATGGGCAGATGAATTTAAAATTGAAGAAGTCGTGACAAATTATACAAGCAATGCATTGAATCATCTGGATGGAGAAAAAGAGATCGAGATCCGTGTCCTGACAGAGGAGAACCATGTGAAAGTAACGGTATTTAATACAGGTACACCGATACCGGAGGAAGATATCCCGAATCTCTGGAATAAATTCTACAAGGTAGATAAGGCGAGAACCAGAGAATATGGTGGCAGCGGTATTGGATTATCTATCGTTAAGGCGATTATGGAAGGTCTCCATCAGCAGTATGGAGTGCAGAACTATGATAATGGTGTGGAATTCTGGTTCACGTTAGACAGAAAGAATCAGTAAAACAGCACAAATCGAGACAGATGTAAAGAAATCGCTTTGCATCTGTCTTTTTTTGGGTTATACTGGAATAATATCAATGAAGACAGGATGTGAGAGACAAATGATAGGAATCATCGACTACGATGCGGGTAACATCAAAAGCGTAGAAAAAGCACTTGCATATATTGGGGAGGAGACGATTGTTTCCCGGGATCCAGAGGTGCTTTTAAAAGCAGATAAAGCGATCCTTCCGGGCGTTGGAAGCTTTGGACAGGCAATGGAGAATCTGCACAGATACAATCTGGTACCGGTCATTAAAGATATGGTAAAAAATAATACGCCGTTCCTTGGAATCTGTCTGGGACTGCAGCTGCTTTTTGAGAGCAGTGAAGAGACACCGGGAGTAGAGGGTATTGGTATTCTGAAAGGAAAAATTCTGAGAATTCCACCGGCAGAAGGACTTAAGATTCCGCATATGGGATGGAATTCGCTGCATCTGCAGAATAACGGAAGACTGTTTCAGGGAATTCCAGAGGACACATATGTATATTTTGTACATTCCTATTATCTGCATGCAGAAGAACCGGAGATCGTAAAGGCAGTGACAGACTACAGCACAACAATCCATGCATCTGTTGAAAAGGGAAATGTATTTGCATGCCAGTTCCATCCGGAGAAGAGCAGCAGATACGGCCTCAAGATCCTGGAAAATTTTGCGAAACTGGAAAAGGAGGGGAACTGATATGTTTACCAAGAGAATCATTCCCTGTCTGGATGTCAATAAAGGCCGGGTGGTTAAGGGCGTTAATTTTGTGGACCTGAAAGATGCCGGTGATCCGGTTGAGATTGCAAAAGCATATGATGCAGCAGGAGCAGATGAGCTGGTTTTCCTGGATATCACAGCATCCTGTGAAGAACGTGATACGGTAGTTGATATGGTGCGTAAAGTAGCTGCCTGTGTATTTATTCCATTTACGGTTGGCGGAGGAATTCGTACCGTGGATGATTTTAAGAAGCTTCTCCGGGAGGGTGCAGATAAGATTTCTGTGAATTCTGCTGCAATAGACCGTCCGGAGCTGATTCGTGAAGCAGCAGAGAAATTCGGCAGTCAGTGTGTAGTGCTTGCTATAGATGCCAAGAGAAGACCGGGAGGTGGCTGGAATATCTACAAACATGGCGGACGTCTTGATACAGGATTGGATGCGATTGAATGGGCCAAAAAGGCAGAGGCACTGGGAGCAGGGGAAATCCTTCTTACCAGCATGGACTGTGATGGAACAAAATCGGGTTATGACATCGAACTGACACGTGCAATTTCAGATGCAGTCAGCATTCCGGTTATTGCCTCCGGTGGAGCCGGGACTCTGGAACATTTTTATGATGCTCTGACAGAGGGTGGCGCAGATGCAGCACTTGCAGCATCTTTATTCCATTATAAAGAACTGGAGATCAGTCAGGTGAAAGATTATCTGGCAGGCAGAGGAATCTCCGTAAGAAGATAAGAGGTGAAAGAAACATGGCTCCTTTATCAGGAGAATGGCTGGAAGCATTGAAAGGCGAATTCCATCAGCCATATTATGCGAAACTATACAAAACAGTGATGCAGGAATATCAGACACACGAGATTTTTCCTCCGGCAGATGATATGTTTAATGCATTTCATTTCACACCACTAAGTCAGGTAAAAGTTGTGATTCTCGGACAGGATCCGTATCACAATGATGGACAGGCCCATGGGTTATGTTTCTCTGTAAAAAGAGATGTAGAGATCCCGCCATCGCTGGTTAATATCTATCAGGAACTTCATGATGATCTGGGATGCTATATCCCGGATAACGGTTATCTGGAAAAATGGGCCAGACAGGGTGTTTTAATGCTTAACACGGTCCTAACTGTGCGGGCGCATCAGGCGAATTCTCACAGAGGTATTGGATGGGAGCAGTTTACCGATGCTGCAATTGGTATTCTGAATGAGCAGGATCGTCCAATTGTGTTTCTCCTTTGGGGAAGACCGGCACAGATGAAAAAATCTATGCTGACCAATCCGAAACATCTGATTCTGGAAGCACCGCATCCGAGTCCGCTCTCTGCATACAGAGGATTTTTTGGATGCAGACATTTCAGCAAAACAAATGAATTTCTGATTCAGAATGGTTTGGAGCCGATCGACTGGCAGATTGAAAATAAAGAACAGCAGGAAATTAAGGAGTAAACATGAACCAGAAGAACAACTTAGTAAAAAATGCATCTTTCTTGATGGTTGCGGCAATGATCTCCAAGGTCATCGGTCTTCTTTATAAGAGCCCGCTTTCATCAATTGTAGGCAATATGGGAATGGGATATATCAGCCTTGCCCAGAATGCCTATATGATTCTTCTGATGATTGCATCCTTCAGCATTCCGCAGGCAGTTTCCAAACTGATCTCAGAACGAATTGCTTTAAAAGATTACAAAAATGCCCAGAAGATATTTCATGGATCTCTGATCTATGCGGCAATCGTAGGTGGAATCGTAGCACTGGTGTGTTTATTTGGGGCAAGATTTATTATTCCGAGCAATCAGCCGAATGCAGTACTGGCATTGCAGATCTTATCACCAACGATTTTTCTTTCCGGAATCCTGGGTGTATACAGAGGATATTTTCAGGCATACCGTAATATGATGCCAACTTCGATCTCACAGATACTGGAACAGATTTTTAATGCGGCAGTCAGTCTGATCGCAGCCTGGATGTTCATTAAATATTTTGCCGATGGTACAGATGGAAGTGTGGCAAAATGGGGAGCCGCCGGATCTACTGTTGGTACGACAGCAGGTGTCGTGATCGCACTGTTGTTTATGCTCCTGGTATATGGTGTTAATCGGAATGCGATCAAATGCAGAGTCAGACATGATCATTATCATGATGAGGAGTCTTATGGCGAGATTTTGAAGCTGATTATTCTGATCGTTTCTCCAATCATCCTGAGCTCATTTATCTATAATATTAATGGTTATCTGAATGGAGTTCTGTATTCTGAGATCATGGGAAAACATGGTGTAAATGCAGATATGATCAGTATGATGTATGCAGAATATGCGACCTACTTTATGAGTATTATCAATATTCCTTTGACGCTTTCAAGTGCAGCACCTACTTCGATGATTCCGGAGGTATCTGCACTGTATGCAACGGGAGATATTGATGAAACAAGGAGAAGAGTGGATCAGACCGTGCAGTTGTCCATGTTCATTTCTATTCCATGTGCGGTAGGACTGGCAGTGCTTGCACAGCCAATCGTATCACTGCTGTTTGGAGGAACAAATGGTGTGGCCGGAAAGCTTTTGATGCTTGGATCCTTTACGATACTTCTGAATGGAATGTCCAACATTTCCAATGGAGTACTTCAGGGAATTGGTAAACCGAAGATCCCTATGATCACAGCAGCAGTTGCGCTGGTTGTAGATGTGATTGTAGTTGTTGCGCTTCTGATGTTCACAGACCTGGGTATTTATGCATTGCTGGTTGCTATGATCGTGTATGCAATCGTTGTATGCGTGATGAATGATTTCTTTATGAAAAAATATCTGGAATATAAGAACCCATGGAAGGCGGCTTACGTAAGTCCGCTGATCGCTTCTGCAGTGATGGGTGTCGTGGCAGCTGGTGTTTATTATGGCTTTCATGCAATCTTACCATCTAATATCATCTGCCTGGGTGTATCGATCATTCTGGCAGCAGCAGCGTATTTCCTGGTTTATATCCTGGTTGATAAGACAGCATCCGAGCGGCTTTCCAGAATGCCTGGCGGGGCATATCTTGTTCGAATCGCACAGAGAATCAGAAGATAAGGGAAAACAAGTTTTTCAAATGATAAAATACGGAAAATACAGGATATCTGTTGGGTATTTCAACAGATATCCTTTTTTGTTATAAAATTTGACACTCAAATTAATTTGGGGAATGAATATGCGACAAATTGTGAAACTTGGTCATTGTCATTTGTAAAACTTTGTCGTATAATGTTACGGAATTCGGTTTTTGAGAAATACTTTTTAATAAGAAAGAACACGTTTATTCATATCTGTAGATATACAGTTTTGACGAGGAGGTCGATTTATTGAATACATATACATTGGGAATTGATATCGGATCTACTACAGTAAAGATCGCGATTCTTGATGAAAATGACAGGCTTTTGTTTGCGGACTATGAACGTCATTTTGCGAACATTCAGGAGACACTGGCAGATCTTCTGGAAAAAGCAGAAAAGCAGCTTGGAGAAATGACATTATGTCCTGTAATTACAGGATCCGGTGGACTGACACTTGCGAATCATCTGGAGATTCCGTTTGTGCAGGAAGTTATTGCCGTGTCTACATCTCTTCAGAAGATGGCTCCGCAGACAGATGTTGCTATTGAGCTTGGCGGAGAAGATGCCAAGATCATTTATTTTGAAGGCGGTAATATTGAACAGCGAATGAATGGTATCTGTGCCGGCGGTACAGGTTCCTTTATTGACCAGATGGCATCCCTGCTTCAGACGGATGCACCTGGCCTGAATGAATATGCAAAGAATTATAAAGCTCTTTATCCGATCGCTGCCCGTTGTGGTGTGTTTGCGAAGACAGATATCCAGCCGCTGATCAACGAGGGTGCAACGAAGGAAGACCTGTCAGCATCTATTTTCCAGGCGGTTGTCAATCAGACAATCTCCGGACTGGCATGTGGTAAGCCGATCCGTGGACATGTAGCATTCCTTGGTGGTCCGCTGCATTTCCTTTCTGAATTAAAGAAAGCATTTATCCGTACACTGAAGCTGGATGATGAACATACGATCGTACCGGAGAATTCTCATCTGTTCGCAGCAATCGGTTCTGCACTGAATGCAAAGGAAGATGTTACTGTTTCGCTGACAGAACTGAAAGACAGACTCCGTCATTCCATTAAAATGGATTTCGAAGTAGAGCGTATGGATCCGTTGTTTGCAACAGAAGAGGACTATGAGGAGTTTAATAAACGCCAGTCATCTTATAAAGTTGCTACAGGTGATCTTGCTTCTTATAAGGGGAACTGTTATCTCGGTATTGATGCAGGTTCCACTACGACTAAGACAGCCCTGGTAGGCGAGGATGGAAGTCTTCTGTATTCTTTCTACAGTAATAATAACGGAAGCCCACTGAAAACAGCAATCCGCTCAATTCAGGAGATTTATTCAAAACTTCCGAAAGATGCCAGAATTGCTTATGCATGTTCTACCGGTTATGGCGAGGCACTGATCAAAGCAGCACTTCTTCTGGACGAGGGAGAAGTTGAGACGGTTTCTCATTATTATGCAGCAGCATTCTTTGATCCGGAAGTTGACTGTATTCTGGATATTGGTGGTCAGGATATGAAATGTATCAAGATCAAGAACCAGACGGTTGACAGTGTACAGCTGAATGAAGCTTGTTCTTCCGGTTGTGGATCTTTTATTGAAACATTTGCCAAATCTCTGAATTACAGTGTACAGGATTTTGCAAAAGCTGCGCTTTATGCAAAACATCCGATCGATCTTGGAACCCGTTGTACGGTATTTATGAACTCCAAGGTAAAACAGGCACAGAAGGAAGGAGCAGAGGTATCTGATATTTCTGCAGGTCTTGCATATTCGGTTATTAAGAATGCTCTTTACAAAGTTATCAAAGTTTCAGATGCGACAGAACTTGGTAAGCATATCGTTGTACAGGGTGGTACCTTCTATAATGATGCAGTCCTTCGAAGCTTTGAACGTATTGCCAACTGTGAAGCAATCCGTCCGGATATCGCCGGCATCATGGGGGCATTTGGCGCAGCATTGATCGCGCGCGAGCGTTATGAAGACGGCAAAGAAACAACCATGCTCTCTATTGACAAGATCAATGAACTGAAATATACAACTTCTATGGCGAATTGCCGTGGATGTACCAATAACTGTCGTCTGACGATCAACAAGTTTACCGGAGGACGTCAGTTTGTCAGTGGTAATCGTTGTGAGCGAGGAATTGGTAAAGAGAAGAACAAGGATCATGTTCCGAACCTTTATGAATATAAATATAAGAGACTGTTTTCTTATGAACCGTTAAGCCCGGATCAGGCAACAAGAGGACAGGTGGGAATTCCACGAGTTCTGAATATGTTTGAAAACTATCCGTTCTGGTATACATTCTTTACGAAACTGAAATACGAAGTGGTACTTTCACCGACTTCTACCAGAAAGATATATGAACTGGGTATTGAATCTATCCCGAGTGAATCAGAATGTTATCCGGCAAAACTGGCACATGGTCATATAAGCTGGCTGATCAAAAAAGGTGTGAAGTTTATTTTCTATCCATGTGTGCCATATGAGCGTAATGAATTTCCAGATGCAGTAAATCATTACAACTGCCCGATCGTTACATCTTATGCAGAAAATATCAAGAACAACGTGGATGAACTGAAAGATCCGAGCATTAAATTTATGAATCCGTTTATGGCATTTACGACAGAAGCAATTCTGACGGATCGCCTGGTTGAAGTGTTTAAGGATATTCCGGCAGAAGAGGTCAAAGCAGCGGCACATGCAGCATGGGAAGAACTTGCACAGGTGCGTAAGGATGTGCAGAAGAAGGGAGAAGAAACCCTTCGGTACCTGAAAGAGACGGGACGTAGAGGAATCGTTCTTGCCGGTCGTCCGTATCATATTGATCCGGAAATTCATCATGGCATTCCGGATCTGATCAACAGCTATGGAATTGCGGTATTAACAGAGGATTCTGTGTCTCATCTTGCAAAGGTAGAGAGACCGATTCGTGTTAATGACCAGTGGATGTATCATTCGCGTCTGTATGCGGCAGCGAACTTTGTAAAAACACAGGATAATCTGGATCTGATCCAGCTGAATTCCTTTGGATGTGGTCTGGATGCCGTTACGACAGATGAGGTTTATGAGATCCTGGATGGCAGCGGAAAGATTTATACCTGCCTCAAGATTGATGAGGTAAACAACCTTGGTGCGGCAAGAATCCGTGTACGTTCTCTGATCGCTGCACTTCGTGCAAAAGAGGCGCAGCACAAGGAGCGTGAGATCAAACCGTCTTCTATTGAAAAGGTTGTATTTACAAAGCAGATGCGTAAGGATTATACGATCCTGTGCCCACAGATGTCACCGTTTCATTTTGGAATTTTACAGGCAGCCTTTAATACCTGTGGTTATCATCTGGAAGTTCTTCCGAATGATAATAAGCATGCTGTTGATGTTGGCCTGAAATATGTAAATAATGATGCATGCTATCCGTCTCTGATGGTAGTCGGACAGGTTATGGATGCTCTTCTTTCCGGTAAATATGACCTTAATAAGACGGCCGTTATTATGTCTCAGACAGGCGGTGGCTGTCGCGCATCCAACTATATTGCATTTATCCGCCGTGCCCTCAAGAAAGCAGGCATGGAGCAGGTGCCGGTTATTTCCATTAACTTAAGTGGGCTGGAGAGCAATCCGGGATTCAAACTGACACTTCCACTGATCAAACGTGTCTGCTATGGTGCAGTGTTTGGTGATATTCTGATGAAGTGCGTATATCGTATGCGTCCATATGAACTGGAGCCGGGAATCGTCAATCGTAAACACAAGATCTGGGAACAGAGAGTAATCTCATTCCTGGAAGGCAGCAGTGTCAGCCATGGACAGTTTAAGAAGATGTGTCGTGAGATGGTACATGAATTTGACCTGATTCCGATCAGCGATGAAAAGAAACCGCGAGTTGGTATCGTTGGAGAAATCCTTGTCAAATTCCTTCCGGCTGCAAACAATCATCTGGCAGAACTTCTGGAAGCAGAAGGCGCTGAGGCAGTCTGTCCGGATCTGATTGATTTTATTAATTACTGTTTCTATAATCAAAACTTCAAATGTGAGTTCCTTGGATTTAAGAAAAATAAAGCAACGATCGCAAACTGGGGAATCAAAGCGATTGAATGGCTGCGTGGACCGGCGAACGAAGCTCTTGCACAGAGCCGTCACTTTACACCGGCTGCTAATGTTGCCGATCTGGCAAAGATGGCATCACCGATCGTATCTCCGGGTAATCAGACTGGTGAGGGATGGTTCCTGACCGGTGAGATGATGGAACTGATTCACGGCGGTGTACCGAATATTGTATGTATTCAGCCGTTTGCGTGTCTGCCGAACCATATTGTAGGTAAGGGTGTTATCAAAGCAATCCGCAGAGAACATCCGGAAGCCAATATCGTGGCAATCGATTATGATCCTGGAGCAAGTGAGGTTAACCAGCTGAACAGAATTAAGCTGATGTTATCAACGGCACAGAAGAATTTGAAAAAAGAATTAAAATAATAAAGCAAAATAACAAATCTATGAAAGACAAGGTACGTAAAATAAATGTGTACCTTGTCTTTTTTGATATCTTTTTAAATAATCTATGGACTAGGGTACTGAAAAGTGTAATAATTATATTAGAAACATATCTTGATTTTTTTATGCTGGCGAAGGGGTGGTGCAAATGAAAAGGAATCAAAAAAGATTTGTAATTGTGTTTCTGGCAGTCATATTTATGCTTGGTATGTCGGTACAGGTATCGGCAGGAAGTAAGGTTATGTACGTCGGACAGACATACAGGATTAATGTGTCTGGTAATTATAAATGGAGCAGTGCAAATAAGAGAATTTTGCGAGTAAAGGGAAAGAAGATCACACCGCGAAAGGCTGGAAAAACCTATATAAGAGGAATCAGAAAGGTAAAAGGAAAAAAAATTGTAAAGAGGATTTGGATCGTTGTTAAGAATCCATATATAAACAAGAAAAGAGTGACGCTGGCTTCAGGAAAACAGTTGAAACTGAAGGTGACGGGCACAAAGGTACTTAGATGGAAATCATCTGATAAAAGGATTGCAACAGTATCATCTGCAGGAATTGTTAAGGGGAAAAAGGGTGGAACTGTCAGGATAACAGCGACAGGGAAGAATAAGAAGAAATACACTTGTATTGTTAAGGTAAAGGCTGTGCAAAAGAAAACAGTAGCAGTGCCAACAGCGACACCGGTACCGACTGCAACTCCGACACCGATTCCGGCTCCAAATGCTTATCTGATCGGACATCGCGGGTACAAAACAACTGCACCGGAGAATACATTTGCCTCGTTCAGAACTGCAGTTGCAAAAGGATATAAAGCAATCGAGACAGATGTTCGATTTACTTCGGACAAAGTTCCGGTGCTTTTGCATAATGCAACAATAAATAAAACATCGAATGGACAGGGCTATATTTCCGCAATGACCTATGAGGAAGCCAGGACATATGATTTTGGTTCCTGGATGGGAGAAGCGTATGCGGGTGAACAGATTCCAAATTTTAAAGAATTTATTGAATTCTGTAAAGCAAATTTCGTACATCCTTATATTGAACTGAAAAAGGATGCTTCGACAAACTATGAAGACATACAGGGACTATATGAGATCGTCTGTACAGAGGGCATGCAGCAGAATGTATCCTGGTTTTCTTTTGATTATGATTATATGCTCTGGATGAAAGAAATCGCACCGACAGCAGACATAGGAATTGTACTTCCAGGCAAAGCATCTTTGGGTATTACGGAAGATGTCTTTGGAAAACTTGAAAATCTGAAGACAGGAATAAATACTGTTTTCGTAAGTGATTATGCAAGAAAGATATCTCCTGCAGTACTCTTAAGATGCAAAGAGGAAGAAATTAATCTTGTGGCTCGTGATATCACCAGCGTGGAGGAATGGTATGCCCTGGATCCGTATTATAGGGCGGCATTTGCCGATGCAGTGTGAGGAACATTTTTCTTTACCATTTTTACTCTGTCTGGTATACTTAGAACCAAACGCAATATCATATAAGAACAGAAAGAGGAATAATAATGGCAAAATATACATTAATGAAAACGGAGGGCCGTGCGAAGCGTGCTCAGTTTGAGACTGTCCATGGTACGATCCAGACCCCGGTATTCATGAACGTAGGAACGATCGGCGCAATAAAAGGTGCTGTTTCCACACAGGACCTTTATGATATTGGAACACAGGTGGAGCTGTCTAATACCTATCATTTGCATGTGCGTCCAGGTGACAAAGTAGTGAAGCAGCTTGGCGGACTTCACAAATTTATGAATTGGGAGCGCCCAATCCTTACTGACTCCGGCGGATTTCAGGTCTTTTCCCTTGCAAAACTCCGCAAGATCAAAGAAGAAGGTGTACATTTCCAGTCACATATTGACGGACACAAGATTTTTATGGGACCGGAAGAAAGCATGCAGATTCAGTCCAATCTCGGTTCTACCATAGCTATGGCATTTGATGAGTGCCCGAGCAGTGTGGCAGACAGAGATTATGTACAGAAATCCGTTGAGCGTACTACCCGCTGGCTTGCACGCTGCAAGACTGAAATGGCACGTCTCAACAGTCTGCCGGATACCATCAATAAAGAACAGCTTCTTTTTGGCATCAACCAGGGAGCTGTATACGAAGATATCCGTATTGAGCATGCAAGGGAAATTGCGAAGATGGATCTGGACGGTTATGCAGTTGGCGGATTGGCAGTCGGTGAAACACATGAGGAAATGTATCGTATCCTTGATGCAGTTGTACCATATCTTCCACAGGACAAACCAACCTACCTCATGGGAGTCGGAACACCGGCCAATATCCTTGAGGGTGTAGAACGTGGTATTGACTTTTTTGACTGTGTATATCCAAGCCGTAACGGACGTCATGGACATGTATACACCAATCATGGCAAAATGAATATGTTCAATGCGAAATATGAACTGGATACACGTCCGATCGAAGAAGGCTGTGGCTGTCCGGCATGCCGTCATTACAGCAGAGCTTATATCCGTCATCTTCTCAAAGCGAAAGAAATGCTTGGAATGCGTCTCTGTGTTCTGCACAATCTGTATTTCTACAATCATATGATGGAAGAGATTCGTGATGCATTGGATGAAGGCAGATTTGCAGATTACAAAAAGATGCGTCTGGAAGGATTTGCAGCCGGAGAGCAGAAATAATAAAACAGTCTCTGAATTATAGACAGAAATAATACAAAATGCTGAAAAACACTTGAAGTAACAGGCATTTTTGTGTATGATAATGTATAGTGTTCCTGAAAAAAGGAATGTAAGTCAGTAAACAGGAGGAATCTTAAATGAACGAAAGTACCGCAAGCATGGGTATGATGATTTTATGGATGGTTGTAATCTTTGGAGTTATGTACTTCCTGATGATCCGTCCGCAGAAGAAGGAGCAGAAGAGACTTCAGGCAATGCTCAACAGCATGGAAGTCGGTGACAGCATTGTTACCACAGGCGGCTTCTATGGAGTGATCATCGACATGACTGAAGAAGATGTGATCGTAGAATTCGGCAATAACAAGAACTGCCGTATCCCAATGAGAAAACAGGCTATTGCAGAAGTGGAGAAGGCAGAGCAGGCATCCGCATAACTGCAAATAAGAAAGTAAGTGCTGCGTCAGATGCAGCACTTCTTTTTTTGGAAGATTTTATTTAAGGAAATGTGCTTATATCAATCTTATATCAATACGTTCTAACTTTTACGTAGTAAAGGGTTGAAAAGTATAAAAAAGTGCGTTATTATAATAACAATATTCGCAACGAAAGGACTCTGCTTAAGTTTCGTGTGATGCAGAGAGAGGAAATGAAGAAATGGAATACAAGATCGCATTGATTCCGGGAGATGGAATTGGACCGGAAATCGTCAGTGAAGCAAAAAAGGTTCTTGATAAAGTATGTGAAAAATATCATCATACATTTACTTATTCAGAGGTGCTCCTCGGTGGAGCTTCTATCGACGTTCACGGTGTCCCGCTCACAGATGAGGCAATTGCCACTGCAAAAGCTTCAGATGCAGTTCTGATGGGCTCCATCGGAGGTGACGCAAAGACATCTCCATGGTACAAACTGGAACCATCCAAACGTCCAGAGGCAGGACTTCTTGCGATTCGTAAGGCATTAAATCTCTTTGCAAACCTTCGTCCGGCATATCTTTATAAGGAACTGGAAGAAGCATGCCCGATCAAGAAAGAAGTGATCGGAGAGAACGGATTTGACATGATCATTGTTCGTGAACTGACTGGTGGCCTTTACTTTGGAGAAAGAAAAACAATCGAAGAAAACGGAGTAAAGAAAGCAATCGATACACTTTCCTATAATGAAAATGAAATTCGCCGTATTGCAATCAAAGCTTTTGACATTGCAATGAAGAGAAGAAAAAAAGTCACAAGTGTAGACAAAGCAAACGTTCTGGATTCTTCCAGACTCTGGAGAAAAGTTGTAGAAGAAGTTGCAAAGGACTATCCGGAAGTCACACTGGAGCATATGCTGGTTGATAACTGTGCAATGCAGCTGGTGCATGATCCGGCACAGTTTGATGTTATCCTGACAGAGAATATGTTCGGTGATATTTTGTCTGATGAAGCAAGTATGGTAACAGGTTCTATCGGAATGCTTTCTTCTGCAAGTCTTAACGAGACCAAATTCGGTCTGTATGAGCCAAGTCATGGATCTGCACCGGACATCGCAGGACAGAATAAAGCAAACCCGATTGCAACAATCCTTTCAGCAGCAATGCTGCTTCGTTATTCTCTGAATCTTGATGAAGAAGCAGATGCAGTAGAAGCAGCCGTACAGAAGGTACTGACAGACGGATACCGCACCGGTGATATTATGTCTGAAGGCTGCAAAAAAGTCGGAACAAAAGAAATGGGGGATCTGATCGCAGCAGCAGTATAATTGCTTTGTACAGAACAATCCGTAAGTATCGTACAGATTAAGTAAAGAGGAGATAAGAAAATGAGAAGTGACGCAGTAAAAACAGGCTCACAACAGGCACCTCATCGTTCCCTGTTTAATGCCCTTGGATTAACAAAAGAAGAAATGGAACGTCCGTTAGTCGGAATCGTAAGTTCTTATAATGAGATCGTACCTGGACATATGAATCTGGACAAGATCGTAGCAGCTGTAAAACAGGGTGTTGCAATGGCTGGTGGTACACCAATCGTATTCCCGGCAATCGCTGTTTGTGACGGTATTGCAATGGGACATGTCGGAATGAAATATTCTCTGGTAACAAGAGATCTGATCGCGGATTCTACAGAAGCAATGGCAATGGCACATCAGTTTGATGCACTGGTCATGGTTCCGAACTGTGACAAAAACGTACCTGGACTTCTGATGGCAGCTGCCAGAATCAATGTTCCTACTGTATTTGTAAGTGGCGGTCCAATGATGGCAGGTCATATCCATGGACACAAGACAAGTCTTTCCAGTATGTTTGAAGCTGTCGGATCCTATGCAGCAGGCAAGATTTCAGAAGAAGAACTGACAGAATTTGAGAACAAAACATGTCCTACATGTGGATCCTGTTCCGGTATGTACACTGCAAACTCCATGAACTGCCTGACTGAGGTTCTCGGTATGGGACTTCGTGGAAACGGAACCATTCCGGCGGTATATTCCGAACGTATCCGTCTTGCAAAACATGCAGGTATGCAGGTTATGGAAATGTACCGCAGAAACATCCGTCCGAGAGATATCATGACAAAAGAAGCAATCCTGAATGCACTGACTGTAGATATGGCACTTGGATGCTCTACCAACAGTATGCTTCATCTTCCGGCAATTGCGCATGAAGTGGGAATGGATTTTGATATCAGCTTTGCAAATGAGATCAGTGAAAAAACCCCGAATCTCTGTCATCTTGCACCGGCAGGCCCGACATATATGGAAGACCTGAATGAAGCAGGTGGTGTTTATGCAGTAATGAATGAACTGAATAAGAAGGGCCTTCTTCATACAGAATGCATGACTGTAACAGGAAAAACAGTAGGCGAAAATATTAAAAACTGTGTAAATCTCAATCCGGAAGTTATCCGTCCAATCGACAATCCATACAGTCAGACAGGTGGACTTGCAGTACTGAAGGGAAATATCGCACCAGATGGTGGCGTTGTAAAACGTTCCGCAGTTGTAGAAGAAATGATGGTTCATGAGGGACCTGCGAGAGTGTTTGACAGCGAAGACGATGCGATCAAAGCTATCAAAGGTGGTAAGATCGTAGCCGGAGATGTGGTTGTTATCCGTTATGAAGGACCAAAAGGCGGCCCGGGAATGAGAGAGATGCTGAATCCTACTTCTGCAATTGCTGGTATGGGACTTGGTTCATCGGTTGCTCTGATCACAGATGGACGTTTCAGTGGTGCATCCAGAGGTGCCTCTATTGGACATGTCTCACCAGAAGCAGCTGTAGGCGGTCCGATTGCCCTGATCGAAGAAGGAGATATCATCAGTATCAATATTCCGGAACTGAAACTGGAAGTCAAAGTTTCTGATGAAGAGATGGCAGCAAGAAAAGCAAAATGGCAGCCGCGTGAACCAAAGATCACAACCGGATATCTTGCAAGATATGCTGCAATGGTTACCTCAGGCAACAGAGGAGCAATCCTTGAAGTGCCAAAAGCAAAATAAGAGAAAAGCGATTATTTGATAAACATTAGGAGGAAATACGATGCAGCTTACAGGTGCAGAGATCATCATTGAATGCCTGAAAGAACAGAAGGTAGATACTGTTTTTGGCTATCCGGGTGGAGCAATCCTTAACGTTTATGATGCTCTCTATAAACATAGTGATGAGATTCAGCATATTCTGACATCTCATGAACAGGGTGCTTCTCATGCGGCAGACGGTTATGCCCGTGCTACTGGAAAAGTCGGGGTATGCCTGGCAACTTCAGGACCTGGGGCTACGAATCTGGTTACAGGTATTGCTACAGCTTATATGGATTCCGTTCCGGTTGTGGCAATCACGGCGAATGTTGGCAAACCACTTCTTGGAAGAGATTCTTTCCAGGAAGTAGATATTGCAGGAATCGTTATGCCGATTACAAAACACAGCTTTATTGTAAAAGACATCACAATGCTGGCAGACACACTCCGCAAGGCATTTTACATTGCCAAGAGCGGACGTCCGGGTCCGGTACTGGTTGATGTGACAAAAGATGTGACAGCAGCTACTTATGAATATTCCGTACGCCGTCCGGCTACGATCAATCGTGAAGTTGAAACGATTCGTAAGGAAGATCTTGAAACTGCTGCACAGATGATCGAAGAAGCAAAGAAACCATATATTTTCGTCGGTGGTGGTTCTGTTATTTCCGGTGCTTCCAAAGAAATCAGTGAGCTGGCACATAAGATCCAGGCACCGGTTTGCGACAGTCTTATGGGAAAAGGTGCTTTTTCAGGGGAAGATCCATTGTATACCGGAATGCTTGGTATGCATGGAACAAAGACTTCCGACCTTGGTGTAACTCAGTGTGACCTGTTGATCGTATTGGGTGCACGCTTCAGCGACCGTGTTACAGGAAATGCAAAGACATTTGCGAAACAGGCAAAGATCCTGCAGATTGATGTGGATGCGGCCGAAATTAATAAGAATGTTTTGGTAGATGCGTCAGTAATCGGAGATGTAAGAGAAGTTCTTCGCAGACTTCTTGAAATGATTCCGGAAGAACAGCATCCGGAATGGATCGAACATATTCAGGAGATGAAAGCAAAATATCCTCTGACTTATGATCATTCCCAGCTTACCGGACCATATATTATAGAGAAACTCTATGAAATCACCAAAGGTGACGCAATTATTTCAACAGATGTCGGTCAGCATCAGATGTGGTCAGCGCAGTACTTCAAGTACAAAGAACCACGTACATTCCTGACTTCCGGTGGTCTCGGAACAATGGGATACGGACTTGGAGCTGCGATTGGTGCAAAGATGGGGAAACCGGACAAAACAGTTGTCAACATTGCCGGTGATGGCTGTTTCAGAATGAACATGAATGAAATCGCGACAGCAGTACGCTGCCATAAACAGCTTTTACAGATTGTTATGAACAATCATGTGCTGGGTATGGTACGTCAGTGGCAGACCTTATTCTATGACCACAGATATTCACACACCGTTCTTGACGATGCCGTGGATTTTGTGAAAATATCTGAGGGCATGGGAGCGAAAGCATTCCGTGTCACGAAGATGGAAGAAGTAGAGCCGGCGATCCGTAAGGCACTGGCTATGGACGAACCTGTAGTACTGGATTGCTGGATCGATCAGGATCTCAGTGTATTTCCTATGGTACCTGCAGGCGCAAGTCTGAATGAAGTTTTTGATGAGGAGGATATGAAGAACAATGAGCAGAGTGTATAATTTTTCTGCAGGACCGGCTGTACTGCCGGAACCTGTGCTGAAAGAAGTAGCAGACGAGATGATGGATTACCAGGGAACTGGAATGTCCGTCATGGAGATGAGCCACAGAAGCCCGGAGTTTCAGAAGATCATTGATGATGCAGAGCAGGATCTCAGAGATCTGATGAAGATACCGGACAATTACAAGGTATTATTCCTTCAGGGCGGTGCTTCTCAGCAGTTTGCCATGATTCCAATGAACCTGATGAAAAACAGAGTTGCTGACTATATTGTTACCGGTCAGTGGGCAAAAAAAGCATATCAGGAAGCACAGAAGTATGGAAAGGTAAATAAGATTGCATCTTCTGAGGACAAAACTTTCTCTTATATTCCGGATTGCAGCGACCTTCCGATCAGCCCGGATGCAGATTATGTATACATTTGTGAAAATAATACAATTTACGGAACAAAATTCAAAACACTTCCGAATACAAAAGGCAAAACTTTGGTAGCAGATGTTTCCTCCTGTTTCTTATCTGAGCCTGTAGATGTAAGTAAATATGGCATTATCTACGGCGGTGTTCAGAAAAATATCGGACCTGCAGGCATGGTTATTGCAATCATTCGTGAGGATCTTATTACAGAGGATGTTCTTCCGGGAACACCAACCATGCTTACATACAAAACACATGCAGATGCAGGATCTCTCTACAATACTCCGAATGCTTACTGCATTTATGTATGCGGCAAAGTTTTCAAATGGCTCAAAGCGATGGGCGGACTGGAAGAAATGCAGAAGAGAAATATCGAGAAAGCAAAGATCCTCTATGATTATCTGGATCAGAGCAAACTCTTCAAAGGTACTGTAGAGCCAAATTCCCGTTCTCTTATGAATGTTCCTTTTGTTACAGGTGATAAGGATATGGATGCAAAATTTGTAAAAGAAGCAAAAGCAGCAGGTTTTGTAAACCTTAAAGGACACAGAACTGTAGGCGGTATGCGTGCAAGTATCTATAATGCAATGCCAAAAGAAGGCGTAGAAGCCCTTGTTGCATTCATGAAAAAATTCGAGGAGGAAAATGTATAATGTTCCAGTATAAATGCCTCAACCCTATATCCCAGACAGGCCTTGGCCTGTTTGGTGAGGAATACAAACAGACAGAAGAATTAAATGATGCCGATGCAGTTCTGGTAAGAAGTGCAAAGATGCATGATATGGAGCTTCCTGAGAACGTTAAGGTTATTGCCCGTGCAGGCGCAGGTGTTAATAATATTCCGGTTGAGCAGTGTGCAGAAAATGGTATCGTGGTATTTAATACTCCAGGTGCCAATGCAAATGGTGTGAAAGAGCTTGTTCTTGCCGGCATGCTTCTGGCTTCCCGTGATATCGTTGGAGGTATCGAATGGGTTGCTCATGAAGAGGACAAAGAACATATCGACAAACTGGCTGAAAAACAGAAAAAGCAGTTTGCCGGATGTGAGATCAGTGGAAAGAAACTTGGTATCATCGGTCTTGGTGCGATTGGAGCTATGGTTGCAAATTCTGCAACACATCTTGGCATGGAAGTTTACGGATATGACCCGTTTATTTCCATCGATGCAGCGTGGAATCTGTCAAGAACCATCAAACATAGCAAATCTCTGGATGAAATCTACAGCCAGTGTGATTATATCACGATCCATGTACCGCTGACAGATAATACGCGTAAGATGATCGACAAAGAAGCTTTCACAAAGATGAAAGAGGGTGTCGTTCTTCTGAACTTTGCAAGAGACCTTCTTGTTGATGAAGAAGCTTTGATCGAAGCTCTTGACAGTGGTAAGGTTAAGAAATATGTAACAGACTTTGCAAATCCGCTTGTGGCTGGAAGACCAGGAATCCTCGTTACACCACATCTTGGTGCATCCACAGCGGAATCTGAAGAAAACTGTGCAGTAATGGCTGTAAAAGAAGTCAGAGATTTCCTTGAAAACGGAAATATCAAAAACTCTGTAAACTTCCCAAACTGTGACATGGGAACATGTATAGCAGTTGGACGTATTACCATCTGTCACAAAAACATCCCGAATATGATCAGTCAGTTTACCAAGATCCTTGGAAGTGAAGGACTGAATATTGCAGATATGACAAATAAGAGTCGTGGAAGCTATGCATATACGATCATTGATCTGGAAAGTGCTGCATCTAAAGAAGCACTTGATGAATTAAAAGCAATTGAAGGTGTATCTAAGGTTCGCGTGATCAAATAGAAATCGAAAAAGTCCCGGATGATTCAGATAAAATCGTCCGGGACCTTTTGTATATTCAGTTAGAAAAGTTTTGAAAAATTATTTGCGGCTTTCAATAAAAGCTTCGACTTCTTCGCGGGTTGGCATAACGCGAAGTGCACCCTTTCGTGTGGTAATGAGAGATGCAGCAGCATTTGCAAAAGTAAGAAGTTCTTTCAGATTTTCTTCTGTGAGATCATTGAGGCCGTGGTCAAGTACATAATTTAAAGTACTTGCACAGAAAGTATCTCCGGCACCGGTAGTCTCTATTGTATTTTCCTGAAGGAATGGAGCTGCTTCTACTCGCATATTTTTATAGTATGCACGGCTTCCATCCTTACCCAGTGTGATAAGGATGAGCGGAATGTTGTATTTCTCCTGGATCATAGCAGCACCTTTATCATAATCTGTTGTACCACACATGAATTCTACTTCATTATCGGAGATTTTGAGAACATCACATTTGGACATGCCGTATTCAATCTCAGCTCTGGCATCATCCAGGGATTTCCAGAGAGGTGGACGCAGGTTAGGGTCAAAGGTAATGATACATCCGGCTTCTTTGGCAAGTTCGATCGCATGGCGGGTAGCTTCACGTACACCTTCGTGAGTAGAAGAGAGTGTTCCGAAATGGAAGATGCGGGAGGATTCAATCAGTTCCTTCTGAACTTCGTCTTTAGTGAGCATCATATCTGCACCTGGATCTCGATAGAAAGAAAAATCACGGTCACCATCCGGATATGTATGAACAAAGGCAAGAGTGGTATGATATTTTTCGTCCAGAATCAGATTGCGTGTGTCGATACCGACCTCTTCAACCGCTGATTTTAACTGATTTCCGAACATATCTTTGCCGACTTTGCCAATAAAAGCAGTTTTTTTTCCAAGACGTTCCAGCATGGCAAGAACATTACATGGGGCTCCACCAGGATTGGCTTCCATAAGAGGGTTGCCCTGGGAACTGAAACCGTTTTCGGTGAAGTCAATAAGAAGCTCGCCAAGAGCTGTTACATCAAATTGTCTTTTTTCCATGTCAATAAAGACCTCCTTGTTTCATATGTTCTTTGATATATTCAATTTATCGTAGAGAACTCTTTTTGTCAAACTAATTTCGGTATATTCTTTATTTTTATACAAAAAAATGATAAACTAAAACAAAGAAATGCAATTTGAGAATTGTATTTCAGAATGGAGGCATGAATTATGGAAAGCAAAGTATATAAATATATGGACTGGCCGGAGATTGAAGCAGTTGTTTATGCAGAAGAAGCATCGCCGAAAGATCTGATGGCGCCTCGGCTTACTGCAGATGGTATTCTGATCCAGGGATTTTTTCCGGATGCAGAGAAGGCAGAAGTTCTTGTAGATAAAAAGGCATATGAGATGGAGAAACAGGATGATGCCGGTTACTTTGCGGCAATGATTCCGGGAAGAAAGATCCCGGCATATCAGTATCGCATTACCAGAGGAAAAGAAACCAGGACATTTGCGGATCCTTATGCATTTCCGGGACAGATTACAGAAGCAGAAGAAAAAGCTTTCTGTGCAGGTGTTTTTTATCATGCATATGAGAAGCTTGGGGCTCATCCGATGGAAATTAATGGTGTGGAAGGAACTGCATTCGCAGTCTGGGCACCAAATGCACTCCGTGTCAGCGTAGTAGGCAATTTTAATAACTGGGATGGTCGCTGCCATATGATGCATCGTATGCCTATGTCTGGTATTTTTGAATTGTTTATTCCAGGTGTGAAAGCCGGTGAAATCTATAAATATGAAATAAAACTAAAAGGCGGTGCAGTACAGCTTAAATCGGATCCATATGCTGCCTGTACGGAGGTTCCTCCGGCATCGGCCTCTGTTGTTACAGATCTTCGTGGGTTTAAATGGGATGATGAAGCCTGGATGAAAGATCGTGAAAGATTCAGCGATCGTAAACAGCCGATTTCTATTTATGAGACCAGTCTTTCCAAATGGAAAAATGCTGCCGAGCTTGTTAAATATCTTAAAAATCTGAAATATACACATGTGGAACTTCATCCGGTAATGGAATATCTTGATGATGAAGCTGGAGAATACAGTACATTTGCATATTATGCACCAGACCGCAGATTTGGAACACCGGCAGATTTTCAGAATTTAGTAAATGAACTTCATAAAGAAAATATTGGCGTGATTCTGGATTGGACACCTTCGCATTTTCCAAGAACTGAGGGTGGATTAGAACAGTTTGATGGAACACCTTTATATGAAAATCCGGATCCATCAATGGCTATTCATCCGATGTGGGGAACTCTTTTATTCAATTTTGAAAGTCCGATGGTCAAAGATTTTCTTCTGGCAAATGCTTTTTACTGGCTGGAATTCTATCATGCAGATGGTTTAAGACTGGATGATGTGGATTCTATGCTGTATCTTGACTTTGGCAGAGAATATGGACAGTGGAGACCAAATATTTATGGAACCAATGAAAATCTTGCAGCTGTAGAATTGCTGAAACATCTTAATTCTATTTTGGCAAAGAAGCTTCCAGGAACGATTACGATCGCGCAGGAAGATGGTCTTTGGTCAGAACTTACTGGAAGTGTTGAGGATGACAATATTGGTTTCTCTTATAAATGGAATAACAACTGGGCAGGAGATTTTCTGAATTACCTTTCCAAAGATCCGATCGAGCGTCAGTATGTACATGATCAGTTGACACTTTCTATGCTGTACACTTACTGCGAACACTTTGTTCTTCCGCTTGGAAGCAGAGAAACCGGTGATCAGAAGAGTTTTATGGCAAAACTTCCAGGTGATGAGTTACAGAAACTGAGCCAGATCCGGGCTGCATATTCCTACATGATGCTGCATCCAGGCTGCAAAATGATGGCACCGGACAAAGAGCTTACGGATGAAATGAAGAGATTTATCCACGATCTGAATGAGATGTATGTCTCTCAGCCGGCATTGTCACTCATGGATAATGATTATGAAGGATTTGAATGGATCCAGCTTATGAAATATGAAGAAAATGTCCTGACATTCCTTCGCAAAACAGAAAATCCTGAAGAAACACTTCTTGCGGTATGTAATTTTGCTGCAGTTCCATATGAGAATTATCAGATGGGTGTTCCATTCTACGGAAAATACAAAGAAATCTTCAACAGTGACCGCAAAGAATATGGCGGACAGGGAATAGTAAACGTAAGGGCAAAAACCTGCAAACAGGCAGATTGTGATGAAAGAGAATATTCTGTTACCTTTAAGCTTCCTGCACTGGGTGTGGCTGTTTTTTCCTGCACACCGGGCAAAAAGCCGGAGAAACTGGCAGTAGCAGCGAAGAAACCGACAACTGCCAAAAAGACCGCCCGCAAGACAGCACCAAAGAAGGAAAGTGCAAAAAAGGTTGCTGCAGAAAAAGTAGCTGTAAAGAAAACAGTAGCGAAGAAAGCCGGTGAAAAAAAGACCGTTTCCAGAAAAACAGTAAAAAAAGATATTGCAGTATAATAGAAATGCCGTCAGAATAGAATCTGGCGGCATTTTTGGGCAAAAAAAGAAAGCTGAAAATGGGACTCGAACCCACGACCCCTTCATTACGAGTGAAGTGCTCTACCAACTGAGCTATTTCAGCTTGTGTTCAGACACAAAATATATTATAGCGTATTTTTGATAAAATGCAAGAAAAATTTTGTTTTCCCCTGCATTATTTTCAGTACTTGCAATGAGTGAGATTTATGTTATGATATGAGAATATGAATATAGTATTTGTATAACGCGTTAACTTGTTAAAGTGCCATTCTGTCAAGTTGTCTGAATGAAGCAGATAACATCCAGAAGTGGCAGAGGGAGATGAGTTTTATGATAGATGAAACCGGACAGCGTATTTTGCGGCTGATTGATGTACATAAAGATCAGATCATTGCATTTGCTGAGGATATTGCAGCGCATCCGGAACCTGGATATGAAGAATTTCGTACAGCCGGGAAGACTGCAGAAGTTCTGAAGAATTTAGGATATAAAGTGACAGAACATCTTGCACGTACCGGTGTGAAGGGAACGAAAAGTATAAAAGAAGGTCCTTCCCTGACTGTGATCGGAGAACTGGATGCGATTGGATGTCATTCCCATCCCAATGCGAATCCGGTAACAGGCGTGGCACATGCCTGCGGTCATCATGCACAGATGGCGGCAATGATCGGATGTGCGATCGCAATGGCAGATCCGGATGTGCAGAAATGTCTTGCGGGAACTGTGAATTTTCTTGCAGTTCCTGCAGAGGAGTACATTGATGCAGACAAACGTGCCAGATTAAAAAAAGAAGGCATTGAGTTCTGTTGCGGTAAAAGCGAGATGATTCGCACAGGTGTCTTCGACGATACGGACATTGCATTAACGACGCATGTGCATATGGTTCCTGTTGAAGAAGATTTTTATCTTGGGAATCCGGCCTGTAATGGCTACAGTGCAGAGCGTGTTACGGTGCGGGGAAAGGCTGCACATGGAGCTATTGACCCATGGAATGGTGTCAATGCTTTAAGTATAACGACAAGTGCAATTCAAATGATGGGACTGATGCGTGAGACTTTCCGTGAAGAAGATCATGTTCGACTTCATAATGTGATCCGGAAGGCCGGCGATGTGATCAACAGTGTGCCGGACGAGGCAATTGTTGAGACGAAGGTTCGTGCAGCATCGCTTGACAAGATTTGTGAGATTACAGATATGGTAAATCGTGCGTATGCCGGTTCAGCCTATGCTTTTGGTGGAAAAATAGAAATGGAGAAGCTTCAGGGTTATATGCCGATCATCCCGAGAGCAGCAGACAACGCACTGATCGAGGCGGCGGATGATCTTGGACTGAATTATCGTACAGTACAGAAAGGTGATTTTAATAATGCCTGCACGGATGTAGGAGATCTCAGCCATCTTGTTCCGGTTGTGAATTTTACATTCAAGGGTTTTGAAGGAAAACTTCATGGGGCAGATTTCAAGATCACAGATCCGGAAAAAGCCTATATTTTACCGGCGAAGCTTCTGGCACTGACTGTATATAAACTTCTTAAGAATGGCGGACAGGAAGCAAAAAAGATTACAAAAAGCTATACACCAGTATTCAATAAGGAAAGTTACATTCAGTATGTGAAGAATACGATAGAATAAAATGTAAGGAATTGCTGAATGCAGGAATACAATAAAACAGCAGGAGGAAAGACAAAAGACAAATGGCAGAAAAATGTTTGGAATTAAAAGATATCAGGAAGTCGTTTTCAAAAGATGAAGTGGTTCTGAAGGAAATCAGTCTCTCTATCGACAAGGGGGAGTTTATTACACTTCTGGGTTCCTCGGGATGTGGAAAGACGACAACTCTGCGTATCATAGCAGGTCTGGAGACACCGGATTCCGGCAAGGTATATCTGGAGGGAAAAGATGTCACAGCACTGGCACCGGAAGCACGTGATGTAAATACAGTATTTCAGAATTATGCGTTATTTCCACATATGACAGTGGCGGATAACATTGGATATGGACTGAAATTAAAAAAGATACCAAAAGCAGAGATTAAAAAACGAGTATCTGAGATGCTGGAACTGGTACAGCTTCCAGGATACGAGAAGAGAAAGCCGTCAGAACTTTCCGGTGGACAGAGACAGCGTGTGGCAATTGCCCGTTCGCTGGTCAATAATCCGAAGGTGCTGCTTCTGGATGAGCCGTTGGGAGCACTGGATCTGCAGCTGCGCCGTGCCATGCAGCTTGAACTGAAGAGGTTACAGAAAAAGCTTGGAATTACTTTTATTTATATTACGCATGACCAGGAAGAGGCAATTAACATGTCCGACCGTATTGCTGTCATGAATAAAGGAACCTTTGAACAGATTGGGACACCGGATGAGATCTATAATCATCCAAAAACCAGTTATGTGGCGACTTTTGTTGGAAATGCCAATATTTTAAAAGGTACTGCGCAGGAAACAGAAGCAGATATTCTCAAAGTTTCACTTGCAGGCAGTATTGTTTCTGCTGTGGCAGAAGGCAAAAAAATTGCTCCGGGTACACCAGTGACGCTGGCTGTCCGCAGTGAGAATATGATTTTTGATGAGACTTGCCAGAGTGGTATGGAAGCGGTTGTTGTTGAAAAAAGTTTTGCAGGCGGACTTCTTCGTGTTGTGTTGAAGCTTGCAGATGGAACAGAAGTTATTGCAAACAGACATGGAATTGATGCCGGTGTGCAGCCGGGACAGAAAGTTACCTGTCATTTTGATGCTGAGAATGCGGTTCTGGTTGATCTTCCGTCTGAGACAGAAAGCGGGGCGGCAGTATGAAGAAACATAAATCCGGCTCTGTCTGGATGATCCTGCCGTTGTATATCTTTACGATCATTTTTGTTGCAGGCCCGCTGCTTTATATGGTGGCATTAAGCTTTGCACAGCCAAAAGCAGGTCATGGTGTGGAGTGGGTATTTACACTCGCAAATTATAAAAAAATTCTTGATCCGGTCTATATGAAAACATTCACCGGTTCTTTCCAGCTTGCTGTGACCAGTACGATCATTATCTGTCTGATCGGTTATCCGTTTGGCTACTTTATGGCGAAGCTTTCTGAACAGTGGAAAAAACGTGCTATGATCTTTCTGATGCTGCCGTTCTGGGTCAATTCCTTGATTCGTCTGTATGGCTGGATGATCATTTTACAGACAAAGGGGCTTCTGAATCATGCCCTTAAGAGCCTTGGACTGATCGAGAAACCTTTGCGTATCTTGTACAGCTATCCGGCAATCGTGATCGGTATGACTTATGTGCTTCTTCCATTTATGATCCTGTCTGTATATTCCAGCGCAGAAAAATTGGACTGGTCACTGGTGGAAGCGGCAAGAGATCTTGGAGCAAGCCCCTTTAAAGCTTTCTGGACGGTTTCTTTTAAACTGACACTGCCGGGGCTGTTATCCGGTGTGATTCTGACATTTATTCCGTCCATGGGTTTGTTCTTTATTGCTGATATTCTTGGTGGAAATAAGATCGTTCTCGTCGGCAGCCTGATCCAGGAACAGATGACAAAAGGAAACAACTGGCCGTTTGCAGCGGCGCTGGCAGTTGTCCTGATGATCCTTACAACACTGATGATCATGCTGTATCGAAAAGTAACAAATGCAAAAGAATTGGAGGGTGTGGGATGAAAAAAAAGAATTCAAAGCTCTCCGGGTTTTATCTTGGACTGATTTTTGTACTGATGTATCTGCCGATTGCGGTAGTTATCGTATTTTCCTTTAATGAATCAAAACTTCCTGTTCGATTTACAGGATTTTCACTGAAATGGTATCAGGAGCTGATTCATGATGATGCCATGCTGGAAGCGCTGGGAAACAGCCTTTTTCTGGGTGTGGTGAGCTGCCTGGTATCTGCTGTGATCGGCACCCTGGGTGCAGTAGGACTTTCCAGGATCCACTGGAAGACAAAAGGGATTCTGGAATATATTTCTATTTTACCGCTGATGATCCCTGAGATCATCCTTGGTATGGTACTGATGGCATTTTTCTATATGATGAATCTGCCATTTGGTATGCTGACATTACTGATCGGTCATACCGTTTTCTGTGTGCCATATATACTGATGGAAGTCAAGGCACGACTGGCGGGCATGGATCCGTCGCTTGAGGAAGCAGCGAGAGACCTCGGAGCCGGTCCCTTCCGGGCATTCTGGGACATCATCTTACCGCTGATCATGCCGGCGGTGTTGTCCGGATCCCTTCTGGCGTTTGCAATGTCCATGGACGATGTCGTCATCAGTATCTTTATCAACGGACCACGTCTGGCAACTTTGCCGATTAAGGTCTATACCCAGATCAAGACCGGTGTTACGCCGGAGGTCAATGCTCTCTGCACGATCATGCTGGTGTTTACGCTGTTGATCCTTCTGGTTTATAACCTGATCGGAAAGCTGACAAAACATAGAACTAAATAATCAGGACCAAAAAAGTCAAAAATAGCAAAAACAATGAATAAACTCTTTTCAATGAAGTCAAAGTAGGCTATACTTAAATTCATAGGCTTCATGAAGAGTTTATAATAAAAGACAAGAGGAGAGAAGGCTATGAAAAAATTAGTAGTATGCGCATTATGTGCAGCAATGGTCATTCCGGCTATGAGCGTGTCTGTAAGTGCAGATTCCAAAGAGCTTGTACTCTACACATGGGAAAACATGTTCCCACAGGAAGTACTGGATGGTTTTGAAGAAGAAACTGGAATAAAAGTGGTATATTCCAATTTCGACACTGATGAAAACATGCTGGAAAAGCTTTCCATGGCAAAAGGTGGAGACTATGACGTTGTTGTTGCAGATGATTATATTATCCAGACAGCAATCGAGGAAGGTCTTGTAGAGAAACTGGACACATCCAAATTATCCGGATGGGACAACATCAACCCGCTGTATCAGGGACAGTTCTATGATCCGAACGATGAATATACTGCACCATATGGAGCAGGTATTCCGCTGATCGTATATGATCCGGATATGGTAGATATTGATATCAAGGGATATAATGATCTCTGGGATCCGTCACTTGAAGATAGCATTGCACTGACTGCAAACTATCGTGTTATCAATGGTATCACAAACCTTGTACTTGGTCAGGATTTCAATGATCAGGATACAGATGATATCGCTAAAACAGGTGAGAAACTTCTGGAGCTTGCACCGAATGTTCGTCTGATCCAGGATGACAATACACAGGATTCTCTTCTGAATGGAGAGGCAAGTGTTGCATTCCTGTACACTTCACAGGTAACAGCCGCCCTTCAGGAAAATCCGGACCTCAAAGTTGTATATCCGGAAGAAGGTCTTGGATTTGGTGTAATGGGAATGTTCATTCCGAGCCAGGCACCGGACAAGGATGAGGCATATCAGTTCATGGATTACATTCTTCAGCCGGAAAATGCAGCAAAATGTTTCGATTATATCGGATACTACTGCACAAACAAAGAAGCAGATTCCCTGCTTGAGAATCAGGACCTTGTAGTACCGGATTCCGTAACAGAGGGATCAGCAGTAGAAAATATCAGCGCAGAAGCAGAAGAAGCTTACAATAAGAACTGGACAGAGTTCAAAGCTGCCTGCGACTGATAAAATAAGGGGGAAGCAGGATGGAAATCTATAAAGGTACTGCTACCTTTTCAGGAATAGCCATTGGCAAGATACTGTATTACAGCAGAGGGGAATACCAGATACGTCAGTGTCTGGTCAGCAACATAAAAAAAGAAATCAGTAATTTTCAGGAAGCCCGGATTCAGGCAGTTCAGAAACTGAATGAACTGTATGAAGCCAGTCGGCTTCTGAATGAACAGGAGGCCGGCGTTTTCATGCGCCAGATCAAACTTCTGGAATCTGAAAGTTACCAGAATGCAATTGAAAGCAGCATTGCCAATGAAAAGGTAAATGCTGCTTATGCAGTTATGATCAACAGAGATGAACTGGTTGAGACATTCCGACATCTGGAAGAGCCGGTCATTCGAAGAAGAATCAATGATATGCAGGAGATTTCCAACCGTCTGATCCAGATACTGGGTGGTGCAGCCATCCGTATTAATCTTGGGGACGAACCTGTGATTCTGGTTGCGGAGGCATTGTCGCCGACTGAGATTATGGAAATGGACAAGGATAAACTTCTGGCTGTGGTCATGCATCATGGTTCAGCAGTATCTCATGCATCAATTATGGCGAAAACAATGGAAATTCCAACTTTGGTCGATGTTGCAGCTGATGATGAGTGGGATGGAAAGACAGCAATCGTAGATGGTTATACAGGAACTTTTTATCTTAACCCGGATGCGGAAATCCAGAAAGAATATGAGATTCGTCTGGAAGCGGATCGAAGAGAGAGAGAGGAACTTCTGAAACTGAAGGCACAGAAAGATGAAACAAAGGATGGCAGCAATATTGGTCTTTATGCCAATATTGGAAATATGAGTGATCTGAGCAGTGTCCTTTTTTATGGCGCCAAGGGAATTGGGCTTCTGCGAAGTGAGTTCCAGTATCTTGGAAGAGAAAATTATCCGAGAGAAAATGAACTTTTCCGTGCATATAAAAAAGTAGCAGAGACAATGGGTGAGAGACTTGCGGTGATCCGTACTGCGGATCTTGGAGCAGACAAGCAGGCTCCGTATCTGGACATTCCGCAGGAAACCAATCCTATCATGGGCAACCGTGGGATTCGTCTCTGTCTTGACCGAAGAAGAATGTTTAAAGCACAACTTCGTGCAATTTATCGTGCCAGTGCGTATGGTAATCTCGCAATGATGTTCCCGATGATCGATTCTGAGGAAGAAATGGATGAGATATGGCAGATCATTGAGGAAGTAAAAGAAGGACTGCGCGAAAAAGACATTCCATTTAAAGAGATCATGACAGGAATCATGATCGAGACACCGGCAGCAGTCATGATCAGCCGGGAACTTGCAAAACATGTTGATTTCTTAAGTATTGGAACCAATGACCTGACACAGTATACGCTTGCGATGGATCGTCAGAATCCTCTTCTGAAAGACAAATACAACGATCATCATCCGGCAATTCTTCGTATGGTGCGTATGGTTGTGGATGCGGCACATCAGGAAGGCCGTAAGGTTGGCATTTGCGGAGAAATCGCAGCGGACACAGCACTGACAAAAAAATTTCTGGAGATGGGAGTTGATTTCCTGTCTGTTGTTCCGGCGTGTGTACTTCCGGTACGAAAAGCAATTCGTGAGACAGATCTTGGCGGAGAGAAAGTTTCTGCTGTTAAATGAGGATTATAATGAATAAAAAAAGTAAAGTTATTCTTCTTCCCTGTAATTCTTACAGGGAAGAAATTGTTTATGAGAATCTTGAAATCGGACTGGAGCTTCTGGGCGGAATCGAGAATATTGTCGGTAAAGAAGAGTCTGTATTGCTGAAGCCGAATCTTCTAAAGAAAGCGGAAGTTGATAAGGCAGTGATCACACATCCGACGGTTGTGGGAATGTTTGCCCGACTGATGAGAGAAAAAGGATATCAGGATATGGCACTTGCAGATTCCTGCGGAAATGGAACAACTTCTAAAGTGATCCATGGGACAGGAATGGATATGTATCTTGAGAAACTGGATATTCCGGCTATTGATTATACGACGGGAATCCATGTAGACTATCCGAAAGGAATACAGGCAAAAGAATTTATTTTGCCGAAAGAACTTCTGGAAAAAGACTGTGTGATCTCTCTTTGCAAAATGAAGACGCATGCACTGGAACGCATCACGGGAGCTGTGAAAAACAGCTATGGATTCGTTTATGGATTTCACAAAGCCAAAGGTCATACATTGTACCCAAGTGCAGACAGTTTTGCCCGTATGCTTGTCGATCTGAATCAGTATGTGAAGCCGCGGCTGTATATTATGGACGGAATTGTGGCCATGGAGGGGAACGGACCAGGTTCCGGAGATCCTGCTCCAATGAATGTGATGCTGATGTCACGGGATCCGGTTGCACTTGATAGTGTGTTCTGTAACCTGATCCATCTGAATCCGGAGATGGTTCCAACGAATTATCATGGAGAAAAAATGGGACTTGGTACCTGGCGTTCGGAAGAAATTGAAATTGTTACTCCGTCCGGTGAGATTTCAATGAAGGATGCAGTAGCACAGTATGGAAATCCGTATTTTGATGTGGACCGGAGAGTGGTACGTTCCGGTATGTGGGAACGTCTTGCGAAAGCCTTGAATATTTTTCAGAAGAAGCCTTATATTGAGCCGGAGCGTTGTATCCGGTGTGGGATTTGTGTGAAGAGCTGTCCGGTTCCGGACAAGGCCGTTGATTTCCGTAAAGGCAGAGAGAATCCACCAGTATATGATTATAAGAAATGTATCCGTTGTTTCTGCTGCCAGGAGATGTGCCCCGAAAAAGCAATCCAGGTGAAATGATTAGGCCGGAAATTCAATCATGCCTTAAATTGTTGCATGGAAAAGGAGCTTCTGCATTATAGATGAATATGTGTCTGTTTTGCAAAAGCTCCTTTAGATTGTTTGTTTATAAGTTGTGTCCGATCAAAATTTACAAACTGGATCAGTTCAAACAAAAATTATCGCTTATCTGATCGTGTCATGCAAAGCTTTGATGAATGAAGGAGTGGTACCGCAGCAACCACCAACAACAGAAGCACCGTTTTCAATCAGGACTTTCATATGATGGGCGAATTCTTCTGCATTCATGCTGTATACAGCATTTCCCTTTTCATCGATGACCGGCATACCGGCATTTGGTTTGGCGATAACTGGAATAGAAACATTTTCTTTAATGTTTCGAACAACAGATACCAGCTGATCAGGTCCCACTGAGCAGTTGATACCTACAGCATCTGCGCCGGCTGCTTCAAGAGAAACAGCTGCTTCCACAGCATTTCCACCACTGAAGATACTTCCATCAGCTTCAACAGTCATGGTACACATGATCGGAAGATCACATACAGAAGCGGCGGCATCTACAGCTGCAAGAGTTTCTTCAATATTGATCATTGTTTCGGCTGCAATCAGATCAATACCTGCATCTGCCAGAATACGGATCTGTTCCTGATACATATTATAAGCTTCTGTGTAAGTATAATCCCCATCAGCTGTGATAAAAGATCCGGAAGTAGTGATATCACCGGCTACATAGATACCGCTGCCGGCCAGCTCCTTAGAATAGCCGACCAGAGTACGGTTGATCTCTTCAATCTTATCTCTGAGTCCGTGTTTCTCAAGATTTATACTGTTTCCGCCAAAAGTAGGAGCATAGATTACCTGACTTCCTGCCTGAATATAGGCACGCTGCAGATCCTGGATAATATCTTTGTGATCGATAACCCAGGTTTCCGTACAGATACCGCGTGGCATACCACTTGCCATCAGGTTGGAGCCTGTGGCACCATCCAGAATCAGTATATTCTCAGTCAGTTTTCGAAATTCTTCTTTAGTCATATTAAGTTCGTTGCCTCCTTGAAAAATAAATATATAAGCAACTTACCTGTAAGCTCCGCATTTCCGTCGGAAAGTGCTTATTTCAGTTCCCTATTATAGCATGTACCATGTGGGATTACTATAGAAAAATCATTCAACCTGATTTATATACAAAGCAGATCTGGAGGTTATAAAACCAGTAGTGTTTACAGGCATAATCCCGCAAATAATAAAAAGAAGACATCTTTCGACAGAACTCGAAATTGTCTCAGAAGAAAAGTTGTGCTATTTTCTATATATATTCTTTACCGGCAGTTCTGTCGGAGATTTTCCCAAATACAATATTAATATAAGTAATGGAATCAAAATGCAGGAGGTAAAATAATTGAATCTGTTTGAGTACACGTACTGCGGGAACTACAACCGGCAGATACAGAATCTGGCCAGAATCGTCCCGGAAAAATGGAGTTTTGGAGGCAATGATGACAATGGAATCCTGAAAGGGTATCTGGAGCATACATTTCAGCGGGTATATGAAGAAGAAAAATTACTGGAGACAGAGGAATACGCAATTTTTAATACAGGACTTTTTAATATGTATTATCAGCCGGTCTACGCATATTTTATCCCAAATCTGGTGCCGGACAGGCAGAGATGGTTTCTGGACGGCTTCTACACAGAATATCATTTATTAAAATCAGGAATTGTCAATCTTCCGAAACGTGCAGCATATGTAACAGATCCGGCAGAACTTATTTTTGATACCGGACTGGATATCGTGCCTCAGTATGAACATATTTTTGAAGAAACGGAGAATTGTCAGAGACTTCCGGAGACGATTCGCGGCAGTGTGATGAAAGTACAACTGTTTGACGGCGCCCTGCGGCAGACAAAAAGAATGCTTGAGGCCGATTATCGGACTGCCATTCCGCAGTATTATAACCATGGAATCCAGTTTCTCATTCCTGTCTGTCTGCAAAATCCGGACAGAGCTGATCTGGCACTTGCCTGTGTAAAGACAGAGGATGGGAGCAAATATCTGGGCAGGACATGTCTGACATTAAAAATGGCATATCATAATGCAAGACTGCTGGCAAAAATCCACAGCAGCTGGCTTTATCCGTGAAGAGATGATCGCAGCAATAGAGAGTGATACAGGAAAAACATGTAATCTTTCGTTGAGCGTTGCTTCGGACAATAAACCATCGTTGAAAATCAGCTGTACAGAAAATCTTGTTACTGTACGGAAAAAAGATCAGAATATCTTAAAAGTACCGTATTATTTTATGTTAAAATCTCGCAAAATCTATTGAAATCGTAACGCTTTTATGATACAAAAATAAAGTTGTTATTAATAATTTTTCTTATGAAAAAGAGGGGATACTTTTTAGGGAGGAACAACCAATGAGCAATAAGCTGATCGACTTGATCGACATTTCCAAATCCTACGGGATGCAGACAGTTCTGGATGAACTGAATCTTTACATCAGGGAGAATGAATTCCTGACATTACTTGGTCCGAGTGGATGTGGAAAGACTACTACACTTCGTATTTTGGGAGGATTCGAGACACCGGATAAAGGGCGTGTGATCTTTGACGGGCAGGATATCACGGATTTTCCGGCGAATAAGCGTCAGCTGAATACCGTATTTCAGAAATATGCGTTGTTTACTCATATGAACATTGCGGATAACATTGCTTTTGGATTAAAGATAAAGAATAAAAGCAAACAGTATATTTATGACAAGATCAAATATGCATTGAAGCTTGTGAATCTGGATGGTTTTGAGAAACGCATGCCGGATTCTTTGAGTGGTGGACAGCAGCAGCGTATTGCAATCGCACGTGCAATCGTAAATGAGCCGAAGGTACTGCTTCTGGATGAGCCGCTCGGTGCGCTGGACCTGAAGCTTCGACAGGATATGCAGTATGAGCTGATCCGTCTCAAAAATGAGCTGGGGATCACCTTTCTGTATGTAACACATGATCAGGAAGAGGCACTTACCATGTCTGATACGATCGTGGTCATGAATCAGGGGTATATCCAACAGATCGGAACACCGGAAAAAATCTACAATGAGCCGGAGAATGCTTTTGTGGCGGACTTTATCGGTGAGAGTAATATCATTTCCGCGACAATGGTGCAGGATCGTCTTGTTAAGATACTGGGTGTTAATTTTCCATGTGTGGATGAAGGGTTCGGACAGAACCGGCCGGTTGACGTTGTCATCCGTCCGGAAGATATCGATCTTCTGAAACCGGGGCAGGGAAGCATTGACGGTGTAGTCACACATATGATCTTCAAAGGTGTACATTATGAGATGGAAGTCATGGCGAACAACTATGAGTGGCTGGTGCACAGCACAGATATGTTCCCGGTTGGAGCAGAAGTCAGCATTCATGTGGATCCGTTTGATATCCAGATCATGAAAAAACCGGAATCGGAAGATGAGGAGGCGGTAAACATTGAAGAATAAGCGTTTGCTTGCCGGTCCGTATCTGTTCTGGTCCGTGTCATTTGTAGTGATTCCGTTGTTGGTGATCGTGTATTATGCATTTACCAGTGATGAGGGTAGTTTTACATTTTCCAATCTGGCACAGATCACGACACCGGAGAATCTGAAGGCACTTGGCATGTCCATTCTTCTGTCATTTTTGAGTACGGCAATCTGCTTGATTCTGGCATATCCGCTGGCAATGATCCTGAGTCAGAAACAGGTAAACCAGACAAGTTTTATTGTGCTGGTCTTTATTCTGCCAATGTGGATGAACTTTCTTCTCCGTACACTGGCATGGCAGACATTGCTTGAAAAGAATGGCGTTATCAACAGTGTTTTAAGTTTCCTGCATTTACCGGCGCTGGAGATCATTAATACACCATATGCCATCATTCTTGGAATGGTATACAATTTTCTGCCATTTATGGTGCTTCCAATCTATAATGTACTGATCAAGATTGACAGAAATGTTATCAATGCAGCACGTGATCTGGGAGCCAATTCCGTACAGACTTTCTGGAAGGTTATTTTTCCACTGAGTATTCCGGGTGTGATCAGCGGTATTACGATGGTGTTTGTACCGGCGCTGACAACCTTCGTTATTTCTGACCTTCTTGGGGGCGGAAAGATCCTTCTGATCGGTAATGTCATTGAGCAGTCATTCAAACAGAACAGTAACTGGCATGTTGGAAGTGGTCTGTCCCTGGTACTGATGGTATTTATCATTGCAAGTATGGCACTTGTGGCAAAATACGATAATGAGGACGGGGGTGCGGCATTTTGATCAGAAAATATTTACAGAAGATATACCTGGCCCTTATTTTTATTTTATTATATGCCCCGATCGTAACGTTGATCGTTCTGTCTTTTAACCAGTCTAAGACAAGAGCAAAATGGGGTGGATTTACACTGAAATGGTATAAAGAACTTCTCAAAAATGAACAGATCATGAGCGCGTTTTATACCACACTTATCATAGCGTTTGTTTCGGCTGCAATCGCAACGGTCATTGGCACGGCCGCTGCAATCGCGATTCAGGGAATGAGGCAGAAGTGGAAGACCATGTATATGGGACTTACCAATATCCCGATGATGAATGCGGAGATCGTGATGGGTGTGTCTTTGATGCTTCTTTTTATTGCATTTCATATGACACTTGGCTTCGGAACGATCCTGATCGCACATATTACGTTCAATATTCCGTATGTGATCTTAAGCGTATTACCGAAGCTGAAGCAGACGAACCGTTATACATATGAGGCTGCGCTGGATCTTGGTGCATCACCGGTCAAAGCGTTTTTTAAAGTTGTTTTCCCGGACATTGTACCGGGAGTACTTTCTGGATTTATGCTTGCATTTACCATGTCTCTGGATGATTTTGTAATCACGCATTTTACAAAAGGACCTGGAATTGATACACTTTCCACAAAAATCTATACAGAAGTTCGTAAAGGGATTAAACCGGAGATCTATGCACTTTCCACGATCATGTTTGTGACAGTTCTGGTGCTGCTCCTTTTGATCAACTATTCACCGAAGGAAGAAGAGGAAACTGTGGTCAGAAAGAAAAAAGTCCGCAAGCCTTCCAGAGTGAAAAAGATCCTGATTCAGCGTGTAGTTCCTGTTGCAATCTGTATTGTCTTTATTGGTGGTGGTTTCTATTATGCAAAAGAAAACGATGTCATGAATGGAGAGAAACTGGTTGTATACAACTGGGGCGAATATATTGATCCGGAAGTCCTGACGATGTTTGAAGAAGAAACGGGAATTGATATTGTTTATGAAGAATTTGAAACAAATGAGATTCTGTATCCAAAGATCAGTTCCGGTGCGATCGCATACGATGTGATCTGTCCGAGTGATTATATGATTCAGCGAATGATTGAAAATGATCTGCTTTCCGAGATTAATTTTGATAACATTCCAAATCTTAAAAATATCGGGAAACAGTATCTGGAGCAGTCAAGGCAGTTTGATCCGGAGAATAAATATTCCGTGCCGTACTGCTGGGGAACTGTCGGCATTCTGTATAACAAGATGATGGTAGATGAGCCGGTGGACAGCTGGTCTATTCTCTGGGATCCGAAATACAAGGATAATATTCTGATGCAGGATTCAGTCCGTGATGCATTTGGCGTGACACTGAAATATCTTGGCTATTCTCTGAATTCCACAGATTTGGACGAGCTGACTGAGGCAAAAAATCTGTTGATTGAACAGAAACCGTTGGTTCAGGCATATGTGATCGACCAGGTGCGTGATAAAATGATCGGAAATGAAGCTGCACTTGGTGTAATCTATTCCGGTGAGGCAATTTACACACAGAAAGAAAACCCAAATCTGGAGTATGTGATTCCGAAGGAAGGATCCAATATCTGGATCGATTCCTGGGTAATCCCGAAAAATGCAGAACATAAAGAAAATGCAGAAAAATTTATCAATTTCCTCTGCAGACCGGATATTGCGTTGATGAACTTTGAATACATTACGTATTCTACGCCGAATGAAGCTGCGAGAGAACTGATCGAGGATGAATCTATCCGAAACAGTGAGATCGCATTCCCGGACCTTTCCAAATATGATAATCTGGAAACATTCCAGTATCTTGGAACAGAGGCTGACCAGGTGTATGGCGATCTCTGGAATAAAGTAAAATCCTCATAAAGCATAAAACAAAGAAAAGACTTTCTATGGGAAATGGATTTCTGTAGAAGGTCTTTTTTCTTGCGGAAAAATGTCTGACAGAGGTATAATACAGAAAAAGAAAAGTCATATGAGGAGGGTGTACTGTGGCAGAGGAAAGAACATCCAATTATATCAAACTCTGTGATGAGTGGGCAGAGAAATTCCTGCAGATGGAAAAAAAGGAATTGATGAATCGGCTTCCGGAATTGAAGGAAGAGGATGGCTATCTGAAAATCACACATTTTGGTGTGCCATTCGGAATTCGGCTGGACAATGGAAGAATTGACCGGCTGGATGGCAGAGCTAAGGCAAATACAACAGAAATGCTGAATATCTATACACTTCTTGGCTATGTAAAAGAAAATGCCTTTTTTATGGACAAATGGGTTCCGTTTGCAGATCTACGGAATGCACGACCGTTTGGACCGGCATACAAGATTGGTGTGACAGATGTTTTTGCGGCAACTTTTTCCGGTCATGCAAAAGAGCTGGAAAATGCTTTTGAAAAATTAAACGGGCTCAGACTTCCGCTGGGAGATGTTGGATATCAGATTGATGCATTTTCGTGCGAGCCGATGCAGTTCTATTTTTGGGATTGTGATGACGAATTTGAAGCACAGGCGAATATTCTGTTCGATTACAGTGCGACTGATTTTAATCATGTGGAGAGTGCGGTATCTACAGCTGAAATGGGGGTACGTCGTCTGGCAGAACTGGCAGGACTGCCTCTGAAGGGAAAAGCTTTTGGAATGAGCTGATTGTGAAAACGATGGAACTGAAAAAAAGTAATGTTGAAAGCAGATATCATCTGTCATATCGTCTGATTCTTTTTGCTGCGACGGTACTCTCCGGCGGTCATACCGCAGTATTTTCGAAAACTCTGTGCCAGATAACTCTGCGAAGAAAATCCGGCAAGATGAGCGATATCCGAGATTTCATGGTCTGTATTCTCCAGGAGATTTTTGCATACTTCGATCCGGCGGTGGGTCAGGTAGCTGATCGGAGAGATTCCGTAGTAGCGCGTGAATTCGTGACTCAGATAATACTTATTCAGATGGCTTAAGCTGGCAAGCTGTTCCAGATTGATGTCATCGCTGTAGTGGGAATCCAGATATCGCTTGACGAGGGCGCATTCTTTGCTTGGATGAAAGGATGGAAACAACTGAAAATCAGAGACAGCAAAACGGCGGAGCTGAGAAATCAGAATGGCAAGCGTGTGTTTGCAGATCTCTTCATAACCATCATTTTTTTCATCCAGTTCCTGAAAAAGAGAATGAAAATAAAATAAAAGGTCGGCGTGCTTCTGGCGGCAGTGAAAGATCTGGAATTCCTTCTGATCATGAAAGGAAAAACTGATCCCGTCCACACCGACCGTATAATAAGAAAGTGGCGAGGCACTTAAGGAAATTTCCGTGTGCTGAATATGAGGGTTGACGATGATCAGATTGTCTTTTTTAATAGAAAAATGCTGGTTTTCAATCAGGAATTCTCCACTTCCCTCACTGACGTAAAAGAGTTCCGTGAAGGCATGGGTATGTGGGATGCTGGGCCAGTCTTCCTCATAATGAGAAGAAGAGGCATTCACCAGGACTGCTTCCGTTGAAAAAGGCGTATCATCTGAAAAAGAAAAAAACTGTGTGCTCATATGTACCTCCCAGGACCGAAAAGTTTTTCAACTGTCAGGATAGCACAAAAGATAAAATACCGCAAGATTTCTAAAAAGTATAGCAAGAACAACGTTGAAAAACAGACAAAAACGACGTATTCTGATAGTATCTGAAATAAAACAAAAACAGATGATAAAAGAAATCTATAAATATAAAACGGAGGTACACATATGAGCCAAAACAAAGGCAGAGTTACGATTCCGACAAACCTGGATGTGGTAAAAGAAACACTGGATATCGTGGAAGAATGGGGCGCAGATGCGATCCGTGACTGCGATGGAACAGAGTTCCCGGCAGAACTAAAAGATACGGGTGCAAAGATCTACGCTACCTACTATACAACAAGAAAAGATAACGCATGGGCAAAGGCAAATCCGGATGAGATCCAGCAGATGTACATCATGAGCTCTTTCCATACAGCAACAGATGAGAAACTTGAGATCCACCTTATGGACCATCTCTACCCGGACATGCTGAAAGTAAATACCCGTGACGATATCACCAGATGGTGGGAAGTCATTGACCGTACCACAGGCGAAGTCGTTCCGACAAACCAGTGGTCTTATGACGAAGAGAGCGGAAATGTCGTGATCGCACCGGCGAAGCTTTTTCATGAATATACCGTCAGCTTCCTGGCATATATCATGTGGGACCCGGTACATATGTATAATGCAGTTGTAAATGACTGGAAGGACGTGGAGCCGCAGATCACTTTTGATGTGCGTCAGCCAAAGACAAGAGCGCATTCCCTGGAGCGTCTCCGCCGTTTCCTTGATACGCATCAATATGTGGATGTAGTACGTTTTACGACATTTTTTCACCAGTTTACCCTGATCTTTGATGAGCTTGCGAGAGAAAAATACGTAGACTGGTTCGGCTACTCCGCATCTGTCAGCCCATATATCCTCGAACAGTTTGAAAAAGAAGTGGGCTATGCGTTCCGTCCGGAATACATTATCGACCAGGGCTACATGAACAATACATACCGTATTCCGTCCAAAGAATTCAAAGATTTCCAGGCTTTTCAGAGAAGAGAAGTTGCGAAGCTTGCCAAAGAGATGGTAGACATTGTCCATGAATATGGTAAAGAAGCTATGATGTTCATGGGCGATCACTGGATTGGCATGGAGCCGTTTATGGATGAGTTTGCATCCATCGGACTGGATGCTGTCGTTGGAAGTGTCGGAAATGGTGCGACTTTGCGTTTGTTCAGCGATATCAAGAATGTAAAATATACAGAAGGACGTTTCCTTCCGTACTTTTTCCCGGATACCTTCCACGAGGGCGGTGATCCGGTTAAAGAAGCTAAAGTAAATTGGGTGACAGCAAGACGTGCGATCCTCCGAAGCCCGATCCAGAGAATCGGTTACGGCGGCTACCTGAAACTTGCTCTGGAATTCCCGGATTTTGTACAGTATATCAAAGAGGTATGCCAGGAATTCCGTACACTCTATGACAACATCCAGGGTGTGACTCCGTACTGCGTGAAGAGAGTAGCAGTCCTGAACTGCTGGGGCAAAATGCGTTCCTGGGGCAATCACATGGTACATCACGCAATTTATTACAAACAGAATTATTCTTATTTCGGAATCATCGAGGCTTTGAGCGGTGCACCGTTTGATGTTTCTTTCATCAGCTTTGATGATATCCTGGAAAATAAGGATCTACTGAAAAACTTTGATGTTGTGATCAACGTAGGCGATGCAGACACTGCACAGAGCGGTGGCGAGTATTGGGTAAACGAGAAGATCGTCACTGCAGTAAAAGAATTTGTCTACAACGGCGGCGGTTTCATCGGAGTCGGCGAACCGGCAGCTCACCAGTGGCAGGGACATTATTTCCAGCTTGACGATGTGCTTGGAGTAGAAGAAGAAAACGGCTTCAACCTGAACAAAGACAAATACAACTGGGAAGAACACAGAAATCACTTTATCCTGGCAGACAGTGACGGAGACGTTGATTTCGGCGAAGGCAAAAAGAACATCTATGCACTTGACGGAACCGAGATCCTGATCCAGAAAGACCAGGAAGTGCAGATGGCAGTCAGAACCTTCGGAAAGGGCCGCGGTGTCTATATCAGCGGACTTCCATACAGTTTCAAGAACAGCCGTGTCCTCTACCGTGCAGTCCTCTGGTCCGCATCCGCAGAGGAAGAACTGAACTGCTGGTATTCCACAAACTACAATGTAGAAGTCCACGCCTATGTAAAGAACGGCAAATACTGCGTCGTAAACAATACCTACGAGCCACAGGATACCGTTGTATACAAAGGCGACGGAAGCAGCTTCGAACTTCATATGGAAGCAAATGAGATCAGGTGGTATCAAATCTAGTTATCATAAAATGACGTAAAAAGACTCCGCAGAAATATGTACTTTTAAGTGACATTTTATTCTGTGGAGTTTTTCTGTATTATTAAATAGAGAATGCTGCATGGGAGAATAATAAAATGAATGAGTTATCATTGGTCTTTGACAGGCCGGCAGAAGCATGGAATGAAGCACTTCCTCTTGGGAACGGATCTATGGGAGCGATGTCATATGGACGGCTTCGAAAGGAAAAGGTTGAACTGAATCTGGATACACTCTGGTCCGGGACAGGAAGAGATAAAGAAAACAAAAATACAGATGTGGACTGGGAGTTTTTGCACCAGAAAATTTTTGATGGAGAGTATGAAGAGGCGGAAGCTTATTGTAAAGAAAACATCCTTGGTGACTGGACAGAGAGCTATCTTCCGGCAGGAAATCTGTATATTGATACAAATGTACCTGAATTAAAAGAGCATGGATCATACCAGAGACAACTTTCGCTCAGAGATGCACTGGAACAGGTCGTATATCGTCAGGACGGACAGGTATATCAAAGAGAATTTTTTACAAGTATGTCAGAACCGGTCATGGCACTTCATTACAAAGCAGACGCGTACAGTAATCTGGAGCTGCATATTTCCCTGGACAGCCAGATAAGGCATGCCTGTTCTGCGTTTGGGACAAATGGCCTTGTACTGGAGGGACAGGCTCCGATATATGTGGCACCGCCTTATTATTCTTGTGAGCATCCGATCGTCTATGAAGGGGGAAAAGGAACACAGTTTGTAATCGGCCTTTCCGTGCAGGCACCGAAAGGCTGCGTCTGTCAAAAGGATAACACGCTTCTGGTAACAGCAGAGAATGATGTGTACATTTATCTGTCTGGGATAACAGACTTTCAATCACAGGATTCTTATTTAGCCAGGAAGAAACAGATGCTGGAACGAATCTGTAACCTTTCGTATCCACAATTAAAAGAATCTCATCAGAAGGCATACGAAGCATATTTTGACCGGATGGATCTTACGCTGAATCCTGGTGTACAAAATGATCTTGTGATAAAAATGTTTCACTATGCCCGTTATCTTATGATCGCTTCCTCGAAGCCCGGCACACAGTGTGCAAACTTGCAGGGAATCTGGAATCATGATCTGAGAGCTCCGTGGAGCAGCAACTATACGGTAAATATTAATACAGAAATGAATTACTGGATGGCAGAGAAAGCGAATTTAAGTGACTGCCATGAGCCGCTGTTTGATCTGGTCGAACGGACTGCCTCACGGGGAAAAAAGACAGCAAAAGAAGTCTATCATCTGAATGGATGGGTGAGTCATCACAATCTGGATATCTGGGGTCATTCCAGCCCGGTTGGCCATTTCGGACAGGATGAAAATCCCTGTACATACTCTATGTGGCCGATGAGTTCCGGATGGCTCTGCTGGCATTTATGGGAGCATTACCGCTATACACTGGATAAAGACTTTCTGAGAGAAAAAGCATTTCCTCTTATCAGAGGTGCAGTAGAGTTTTATCTAGGCTACCTGGTACCTTATGAAAGATATCTCGTCACAGTACCATCTACATCGCCGGAAAATACATTTACAGCGCCGGATCAAGGTGCCCATAGTGTGACGTTTGGTTCAACAATGGATAACAGTATCCTGAAAGAACTGTTTGGAAACTATCTGAAAGCCTGCGAGATCCTTGGAATCACAGAACTTACGGATAAAGTAAAAGCGGCACTTGAAAAATTGCCGCCTTTTAAGAGGGGGAAAGGCGGGCAGCTTCAGGAGTGGTTCTTGGACTATCCGGAAGTGGATGTGCACCACAGACATGTTTCACAGCTATACGGTCTCTATCCCGGAAATCTGATCCACAGAGAGGATGAGGAACTTCTGGCTGCCTGCCGTGTGGCACTGGACAGAAGAGGGGACGAGGGAACCGGCTGGTGCATGGCATGGAAGGCGTGTCTATGGGCGCGGCTCGGAGATGGAGAGCGTGCGTTGAAGCTTTTGAAAAATCAGCTTCACGTTACAAGAGAAGAAAACTGCAGTCTGGTCGGTGGCGGAACCTACCCGAATATGCTCTGTGCACATCCACCATTTCAGATTGACGGAAATTTTGGGTTTGCTGCAGCTGTGCTGGAAATGCTGGTGCAGTATCAGGACGACAGGATTCTTTTTCTTCCGGCGCTTCCGAAGGAATGGAAGGATGGAAAGATAAGGGGTCTCAAAGCACCGGGCGGCATTACGATTGATTTTGCATGGAAGGACGGCAGGATCACGGAATGCAGTCTGAAATCGCTAACAGATACGGTGCGTACACTTTTGTACAACGGAACAGAAAAGGAGATCACGCTGAAAGCAGATTGAGATTTACTGGTGAAATCGTTTCCCGTATTCCGAAGGGGAAATTCCCATACATTTTTTAAACAGTCTGCTGAAATAGAGCTGGTCATCAATTCCTACCATTGTGGAGATCTCTTTGAGAGAAAGTCGATTGTCTTTGATCATGGTGGCGGCTTTTCGTATTCGGAGGTTGTTCAGATAACTGGTGATGCTTGTTCCGACTTCTGATTTAAAAACACGGCACAGATAGCTGGAACTTAAGCTGACATTTGCGGAAATGGAGGACAGCGTGAGCCGGTGCATGTAATTTTCTTCGATATATGCGAGGGTTTTGGCAATATCGTCTGTATAATGTCCTTCATTTATGGTAAAGGTCTGATAGGTATTTCTGGCTTCCTCATAGTCCGGAAGATTTTCCTGATATGGCATATCCGGGGCGAAGGACTGGTACATGGTGAAACGGTTGTACAGCTTTTTTACGAGCTGAGCGACTTTCATCTGGCCTGCATCCAGTTCTTTCTGGGAAAAGACTACCAGTGCACTGTAGTCGTTCAGTACAAGGATATATGGCTGCAGTACACCCTGTACTGCGTCCAGAATCATATCACACAGAAGTTTTCCCGAGATAGAAAAAGCTTCATTGGACAGGAATTTTTCAAAGGTCACATAGCAGACGGCGCATGGTTCCTGCATAAAGCGCAGGTCTGTGCCGGCGTTTTGGATCGTAAAAGAGGAAAGGGAAGATTCTCCCTCAAAAAAGGAGAGGAGCAGGCGGGTCCTGTTTTCGGATACGGTTTCCGCTGGAACAGAAATTTTCCTGTCAGCTTTTTCATGCAGCTTTTCGGTTGTTTTGTTCAGGCAGGCGAGAAGGGTGTCCGGACTGATCTTGATTTTTAGCAGATAGTCTGCTGCACCCAGAAGGAGCGCGCTCCGCACAGAATCAAAATCCTCATAATTGCTGAGGACAAGGATTTCTCCGGGATAATTTTTTTCTTTCAAGGTACGGATCAGTTCCAGTCCGTCCATTTCCGGCATTTTGAGGTCGGTGATGATTACATCCGGCTGATGCTTCTCAATGAGAGACATGGCTTCCAGACCGTTTGAAGCGGTCCCGCAAATGGAAAAACCGTGTTCTTCCCAGGGGAGGATCGAGCGGAGAGCAATTTTTACAATGGGTTCATCATCTATAATAAGTATACTGTACATTTGGGTCCTTTCTGAGGTACTTGTTTATTCTTCTGGATGTTGTGACAGGGTATCGGCATAAAGCTCTGGCAGTGTCAGGGTGCAGGTGGTACCCTCGCCCGGGTGACTGTTGATCTTCAGCCCGTATTTCCGGCCAAAGTTCAGATGGATACGATCATTTACATTTGCTACGCCGATTTTTTTGCGGTCTTTGTGCGGGTTCAGATCAGTCTGAGTCATCTCGAATCCTTTTCCGTCATCCTGAAGTTCCAGGATCATATGTCCGTCTTCCTCCCAGCAGGTAATATGGATCTCCATGACAGAACCGTCATCGGAAGAACCATGCATTACAGAATTTTCGGCGAGCGGCTGCAGGATCAGTTTGGGAACGAGACAGGAGAGCAGCTCTTCATCCTCCACATGGAAAGAATATTCGAAACTTCCTGCATACCGGATGCGGAGAATGGCAAAATAATTTTCCAAATTTTCAAGTTCTTCCTGCACGGTGATATATTCATTCTTATTCGTGAGCGTGTTCTGAAGAAGACTGCTGAGTGCCTGGATCCCATCGCTGACGATCTGATCATTGTGCATGGCTGCTACAAAGCGTAGGCTGTTTAAGGTGTTAAAAAGAAAATGAGGATTGAGCTGATACTGGAGCATCTGAAGTTCAAGCTCTCTCTTTTTCTTTTCCTGTTCTTTTTGCTGTTCGAGCAGATTCTGGATGGTATCTGCCATGTGGTTCATGCTGCCGGACAGGTCTGAAAGTTCGTCTTTGTGGTTATCCTGAATACGGACATCCAGGTTTCCGTGGGATAATTCTTTACAGAAATCCAGCATGCTTCTGATCGGGGAGGTGATTCCCGGATATACCATTGCGACGATCCCGATGCACGTGAGGACCAGGATCACTGCCACGATCAGGATTCGGCGAAGCATGGTATAAACTTCGGAATTGATATAATGATAAGGCATGGTGTACACAAAAAGCTGGTTGAGCTTTTTGTTGAAAATATAAGTGACCAGCTGTTCTTCGCTATCTTTGTGGATGCTGAAGGAATCGGTTCTGGAAGGAAGCTTCTGCTGGATGTTTTTGAGAAATTCGCTGTCAACCTTTTCACCGAGTGCGATATTTCGGTCCCAAGAGGAAAGAACAGTACCGTCCATATTCATATACATAATATTAGAAGAATCTGCCAGTCCCACCGGTTCGAGGACTGTCTTGGAAAAAATCTTCTCATCGATGGAAATCAGGGTGTAACCGATCACGCGGCTTTCGCTGTACTGTTCATAGATCCTTCTTCCAAGGACCAGAATGTCTCTGTCACGGTAGGTGTGTACATACGCCCATACATCCTGATTTTCCAGGCGCAGCCGGTCGAGGAGCATGTCTACATCATCCTGATAGAAACCGTCATAGCCAAGATCATAAAAAATATTTCCGTCGGTATCATATACGGTGATATTTTTGGCCTGTGCCGGATAGATGATCTTGGTGCGAACCATATGTTGGATCTCATTGATCGCCTGATTTTTCTCAATATCTGACATATCTTTGTTCAGAAGCCCGTCCTTGATCTCTTCGCTGATGCAGATAGAGCCACACAGATACTGATATTTTTCAATCTCACTTACCATATTCAGATTGATCATCGATAAAGTCTGAGAAATGGAAGCAGAAAGTTTTTCCCGGAGTGCTACGGAAAAGATATGAAAGGAATAGCCACTGATTCCTGCCAATGGTATAATGGATATCAGCAAAAGAGCGATGACAAGCCTTGTTTTGATACTGAATTTACGAAATCCCTGATAACGTTGTTTTTTATTCATTTTTCTCCCCGCCTTTTTATCCATTATACTAAAAAAAGTCAGGATAATCCATCCAAAACACAAATAGAAAAAGATTGTACATATTTATCACAAGAAAATCTATATCATATAATTTTTACAAGAAAAAGTTCCATAAGCAGGGCTGTTTTGTTAATTTACTACAAAAATATTTTGCCGTATACTGTCATCATAAGGCGAACGTAAAAAAGCCAGAACGAAGGAGGAAACAAACATATGAAGAAAAGATTTGCAGCTTCTGCTATGATCCTTGCGATGAGCGTAGCTAGCGTACTCTCACCACTCACTGCATTTGCAGACGCGGAAGAACAGGAACTGAACATCGCAATCTTCCAGGGTGGATACGGAGATGCTTACTGGAATCAGATGGTAGAACTCTTTGAGGAAAGTCATGAGGGCGTGAAAGTAAACATGACCATCAGCCCTACCATCGGTGATATCATTCGTCCACAGATCGTTGCCGGAAATGTACCGGATTTTATCTGCCTGAATGATGGCGGTGAGGACGGCGTGATCCTTTCTCTGATCAAAGAACATGCACTTCTGAACCTGAACGATGTTTTTGATGGCGAAAACTATGCAGGAACCGGTACACTCCGTGATGATATCACAGATGGAATCCTTGCAAGCAGCAAGTGTGCACCATATGGAGATGGCGATATCTATCTCGCACCGTTCAACAGCGGTCCACAGGGCCTGATCTACAATAAGACATTCTTCGACGAAAACAATCTGGAAGTTCCGAAGACCTGGGATGAGTTCTTTGCACTTGGTGATACAGTCAAAGATATCGACGGACGTTCCCTCTTTACTTATCAGGGAATCTATCCGGGATATATGGAAGAAATGCTCTGGCCGGCAATTGCAAATGAGTGTGGTGAAGAAGCTCTCACAAAGATCGCAAATTATGAAGAAGGCTCCTTTAATAATGAAGGCGTGCTGAAAGCCCTCACTCATATCAAAGAGATTGCAGATAAGGGATATCTTCTGGAAGGTACAGTAGGTATGAACCATACAGAATCCCAGACAGAGATGATGCTTGGAAAAGCTGCTTTTATCACAAATGGAACCTGGATGGAAAATGAGATGCAGGATGCTCCGAGAGAAGACGGATTTGAGTTTGCCATGGCTCCGATCCCGACAGAGAATGCAGATGATGTTCACTATGTATTCGACAGCTGCGAGCAGTTCTCTATTCCGGCAGCTGCAAAGAATCAGGAACTCGCAAAAGAATTCCTCCGTTTCCTGTACAGCGATGAATCTGTATCTGCATTTGCAGAAGCTTCCGGTGCCCTTTACGCAACAAAGAGTGCCCGTGAAGTGGCAAAAGACAAACTTTCTACAGCAATCTACAACATGTACGGAATCTATGACGAAGCAAATGCCTCTTCTCTGATCATGAGCTTCTCAGCAGTTCCGGCTGACTGCAAGATCAATCCAAAAGATGAGATTTTTAACCCGATCACTTCTGTTATGAACGATGAAATGACAGTAGAAGAGTGGGCACAGAATGTAGAGGACGCTTTTGCACAGGTTCGTGCAGACCAGGAAGCTGCCAAATAAATATCTTTTTTGTTATTTACAGAATGAATGTTGTCCGATTAAGCGAAAAGGCTGCTGCACAAGGTATGCGGCAGCCTTTTTTTACCCCAAAATGATTTGAAATCTGAAAAAAGGAGTGACCAGACGTGGTAAAAAAGCCAAAATTATTTATAGCTTTGTGTACGCTTCCCGCGTTGATTCTTACGATTGTTTTTATGATCGTACCGATGCTGAATGCCATCTATCTGTCATTTACCAGTTCCACAGCACTCAGTGTTGGATTCAACAGTAAGTTTGTATTTCTGGATAATTATATTTATATGTTCAAAGACAAGGACTTTGTGCAGGCGCTTTTTAATACGTTTAAACTGATGCTTGTGATTCCGGCTCTGACGATTTTTCTGAGCCTGATATTTGCTTTCATCCTTACACAGGGAGAACTTCGGGAGAAATCTTTTTATCGTACCGTATTCTTTTTTCCGAGTGTTGTATCCATGACGGTTGTCGGGATTGTATGGTCTTTTGTGTTTAATCCGACAAGAGGAATCCTCAATCATATGCTGGATCTGTTTAACCTGTCTTCCTGGAAACATGCCTGGCTCGGAGAGGGAAAAACAGCTCTCTGGTGTATCGGTGCCGCACTGGTGTGGCAGGCGATCGGTTATTATATGGTAATGCATGTGGCTTCGATTGACGGGATCTCTCAGGAAATTTATGAAGCGGCCTCGATCGATGGAGCGACCGGAGTCCAGAAGTTTTTCAGGATCACGATCCCGCTTCTTCGCAGATCCATCGGAACGACCTATATCCTTTCTCTGTCCGGAACGATCAATCTGAGTTTTACTCTGTCTAATGTCATGACGGGAGGAGGACCGAACGGTGCTTCCAGTGTCCTTTTGCAGTATATGTACACGCAGGGCATGCGAAATGCAAACTTTGGCTATGCGATGGCAATCGCCATGTTTACGCTTCTGCTTGCAATCGTGCTTGCGCTGATCTCACGAAAACTGTCAGCTGAGAAAGAATAGGAGGGAGACTGATGAAAACTGTAAGAACCTGGTGTATCAGGATCCTGATGATTCTGTTTACAATTATTTTTCTTTATCCGCTTTTCTGGAACCTGATGTCTGCGTTTAAGACAAATGCGGAGTATCTGACAGATCCTTATGCACTGCCGGTATCACTGAATCTGGATAATTTTGTCGCTGCATGGCAGAAGGCAAATATTGCAGCGTATTTTGGAAATTCTGTGTTTGTAACGGTATTGTCTACGGCATTGCTTCTGCTGTTTGTCATACCGATTTCTTACGTACTGGCAAGATACCGCTTTGCCGGGAGCAAACTGATTTCCACAATCTATATGGCATGTATTTTCCTCCAGGCAACGTATATCATGATCCCGCTTTTCCTGGAATTGCAGGCAATCAATGGGCTGAATAATCTGCCGGTACTCTGTCTGATCTATGCGGTCATGCAGTTCCCGTTCTGCATTTTTACTCTGCAGGGCTTTATGTCTGCTGTGCCAAAAGACTATGAAGAATCTGCCCGGATCGATGGTGCCACAAACCTTCAGCTTCTTCTGAAAGTTATGGTTCCGCTTGCAAAACCGGGAATTGCAACGATCACAATGTTGAGCGCAATGGGATTCTGGAACGAATATCCGCTGGCACTGGTCCTTCTGACCGATGATGCCAAAAAGACCCTTCCGATCGGAATGGCAAATCTGTTTGAGATACAGAAGTATGCGACAGACTGGGGTGCACTGTTTGCGGGACTTGTGATCATTATGATCCCGACCATGATCATTTATCTGATCGGACAGAGATATCTGCTGCAGGGAATCGGGGCAGGCGGCCTGAAAGGGTGAATTGGATTTTTTTGAAGAAGGAGAAGAGATATGCCGACAGATCAGGAATTAATTAAGATTGTTCCGTCGAAGCGTCAGCTTAAGTATCAGGAAACGGAATTTTATGCATTTTTTCACTTTGGGATGAATACGTATACGAACCGGGAATGGGGAGACGGTACGGAAGGTCCCGGGGTTTTTGATCCGCAGGAATTTGACGCCGGGCAATGGGTATCGGCGGTGAAAGCGGCAGGAATGAAAGGCGTGATCCTTACCTGCAAGCATCATGACGGATTTTGTCTGTGGCCGACGAAATATACGCAGCATAGTGTCGCTTCGAGTCCATGGAAGGATGGAGCGGGGGATGTAGTACGGGAAGTTTCGGATGCCTGCCGCCGTTATGGCTTGAAGTTTGGAATCTATCTTTCTCCGTGGGACCGGAATCAGCCATGTTATGGAAGCGGGAAGGAATATGACGATTATTATATCGCACAGTTGACAGAACTGCTGACCGGGTATGGGGAGATATTCAGTGTCTGGCTGGACGGGGCCTGTGGGGAAGGTCCGAATGGAAAGAAGCAGGTTTATGACTGGGAGAGATATTATGCATGTGTACGGAAGTATCAGCCAGATGCCTGCATCTGCGTCTGCGGACCGGACATCCGATGGTGTGGAAATGAAGCCGGCGATGTAAGAAAATCAGAGTGGAGTGTAGTTCCTGCGCGGACAGCTCTGGCAGAAAGTGTGCAGGAAAGAAGCCAGCAGTCGGACGATGAAGAATTTCGCCAGAGGAAGATCACCAGTGATATGGAAGACCTTGGAAGCCGTATCGCTCTTGAGGGCGAACATGATCTGATCTGGTATCCGGCAGAGGTAAATACCTCGATCCGACCGGGATGGTTTTATCATCCGGAAGAGGATGGCCAGGTGAAAAGCCTGGAAGAACTGGTCCATATTTATCTGGGGTCTGTTGGTGGAAATGCAACGTTTCTTCTGAATATCCCGCCAATGTCGAACGGGCTTCTGCATGAGAATGATGTGGAGCGTCTGAGGGAACTGGGAGAATGGCAGCAGAGAAGTTTTTCCCGCAATCTGCTGGAGGAATCCCACAGACCGGTGGAACTTGTCTTTGCATTGGATGAAGCAGAAGATGTCGGGTATCTGGTACTAAAAGAAGAAATCCGGAATAGCCAGAGAGTAGAGGCTTTTGAAGTATTTGTAAGAGATCAGGGAGAGTGGGAGAAGGTCTATACAGGAACTGTAATCGGGTACAAAAAAATCATCCCACTTTTTAAAGAAAACGTGAAAGAAATCAGAATCGTACTGAACGATTACAGAGTTCTGCCACAGATTTCCTTTGTTGGAGTATATCCGAGGAAGAAATAAAGTACAGAGTCACCCCCAAAAGAGAAAGCAGATGACCTAAATTCTATAAAGACAAAAATAAACCATCCAGGAGCGTTGCAAATGGATGGTTTATTTTCTGGTTTTACCATTTCTGTGCACGTTTCTCAATGAAATCCAGAATGGCATACAGCCCCATTGCGATCACGCACAGGATTACGATGGACATCAGCACCCATGTCAGCTTAAAGGTCTGGGAACCGTAGATGATCAGATATCCAAGCCCCTGCCTTGCACCAATGAATTCACCGATGATCACGCCGACCAGGCACAATCCAATATTGACTTTCATCACACTCAGGATGAGAGGCACGGAAGACGGAAGGATAATCTTTGTCAGTTCGTCTTTTTTTGTGCCGCCGAGGGTGCGGATGAGTTTCAGTTTTTCCGGGTCAGCTTCGCGGAAGCCGGTGTAGAGATTGATGACTGAGCCAAAGATTGCCACAGACATTCCGGCAACGATGATCGTCCGGATATTTGCACCGAGCCACACGATCAGGAGCGGGGCAAGGGCGGATTTTGGCAGACTGTTCAGGACGACGAGGTAAGGCTCCAGGATCCGTGAAAGCTTTGGACAGCACCATAGAAGAACCGTCGTGCCGATCCCGAGAAAAACGGTAAAGACAAAGCTGACCAGAGTTTCCATCAGCGTGATCCCGATATGTGTAAACAGAGACTGATCCTGTACCATCTTAAAAAATGTTCGCCAGATCTCAGACGGACTGCTGAAGATAAAAGAATCGATCCATCCCTGTCTGGCAGATACTTCCCACAAAAGGAGAAAGCCCAGGAACAGAAAGATCCTGGACACATGGATCAGATATTTTTCACGCCGGACACAGGCCAGATATTTTTTCTGTGCAGGAGAAAGGTCAGGCATACTGGTTCAGCTCCTTCCAGATAAGATTGAAATAAGACTTAAATTCCGGTGCACCGCGTGCGGCAAGAGGGGTCCTTTCATCCAGTGACAGTCGGATCGGGACAATACGCGCGACATAGGCAGGACGGGCAGAAAGGATGATCACACGGTCTGCCATGCTGATCGCTTCGGAAATATCGTGCGTAACAAGGATCGCGGTTTTCTGTTCTTTTTTGAGGATGCGACCGATGTCGTCACTGACATTTAATCGTGTCTGGTAATCCAGCGCGGAAAAAGGCTCGTCAAGCAGCAAAAGTTCCGGTTTCAGGGAAAGTGTGCGGATAAGAGCCGCACGCTGACGCATGCCGCCGGATAACTGCGAAGGACGGGCGGTGCGGAATTTGTCAAGCCCGTAGGTGTCAAGCATTTTTTCGATGTATGCAAGTTTTTCAGGCGTTTTTTCCTTACGGATCTCAAGACCGAGGAGGATATTCCGGTAGATGCTTCTCCATTCCAGAAGATGGTCTTTCTGGAGCATATATCCAATGCGTGGATCGCCGGGAGACGGAGGGATGCCGTTCATAAGAATCGTGCCTTCTTCTGCCGGGAGCATGCCGCAGATCAGATTCAGGAGCGTGGACTTTCCGCAGCCGGATGGACCGACAACGGCAAGAAATTCACCGGGCATCAGGTCAAACGATATATTTGAAAGAGCTTTCGTCTCTCCGGATACGGTATGGTAAGAAAGAGAAACATTTCTGATCTCCAGAAGGGGTTTCATACAAAATACCTCGAAAGAGAATCTATATTTTAAGATATGCGGGAGAGTGCATCTGTGTTATGATAGGAAAAAGGATCACGGAAACAGTCTGACACAGAAAGATCCATATAGAAATTTCAGCAATAATCTTACAAGAGGAATATCACCATGAATAAACGAAATTATCAGAAAGAGCTTGACCGGCTCATTGAAAACATAACAAAAGAGGGAAAAGTTCCACGGCTTTTTCTTCACAGCTGCTGTGCACCGTGCAGCAGTTATGTGCTGGAATATTTATCTCAGTATTTTGAGATTACAGTATTTTTTTATAATCCCAATATCTCATTGGAGGAAGAATACCGTAAGCGAGTCGCAGAGATTCGCCGTCTGGTAGCGGAAATGTCTTTTACACATCCGGTTCATATCGAAGAAGGCACCTATGATCCGCAGGTATTTTATGAAATGGCGAAAGGTATGGAAAAAGTTCCGGAGGGTGGCGAACGTTGCTTCAAATGCTACCGCCTCCGAATGGAAGAAGCAGCAAAACTTGCCAGAGAGGGAAACTATGATTATTTTACAACGACGCTTTCAATCAGTCCTCTGAAAAATGCAGAGAAGATCAACGAGATTGGCGAAGAACTGGCAGAAATTTACAAAGTACCTCATCTTCCATCTGATTTCAAGAAGAAAAACGGCTACAAGCGTTCGATTGAATTATCTCACGAGTTTGATCTTTACCGGCAGAATTACTGTGGCTGCGTCTTTTCGAAGCGCGAACAGGAAGAAAAACTGAAACAAAAACTGAAATAAAAACAAATTTCAGAGAGTTCTGCTCTTTGATTTTCCACTGGAATGTGGTAAACTGATAGAAAATTATGCACTGTGGGATTCTGGTGAGATCTGGCAGTGGTAAAATCACCGTACAATAAGGAGGACATTATGGCACAGTTATGGGGAGGACGTTTCACAAAGGAAACGGACAAACTTGTATACAACTTTAATGCATCTATTTCATTTGACCAGAAATTTTATAAACAGGATATCCGTGGAAGCAAGGCACATGTCAGAATGCTTGCAAAACAGGGAATCCTGACAGAAGAAGAAAGAGATCAGATCCTTGGCGGTCTGGACAGTATTCTTGCAGATGTAGAATCCGGAAAACTGGAGATCACATCCGAATATGAAGATATTCACAGTTTTGTAGAGGCTAATCTGATCGACCGTATCGGAGATCCGGGTAAGAAACTTCATACAGGAAGAAGTCGTAATGACCAGGTCGCTCTTGATATGAAATTGTATGTGCGTGATGAGATCGAAGAGATCGATGCAGAACTGAAGAAACTTCTGGAAGCTCTTCAGGTGATCATGGAGAATAATGTGCACACCTATATGCCTGGATTTACGCATTTGCAGAAAGCACAGCCGGTTACACTGGCACATCATGTAGGGGCATATTTTGAGATGTTCCGCAGGGACAGAAGCCGTATGGCTGATATTCGTAAACGTATGAATACCTGTCCGCTTGGAGCAGGTGCGCTTGCAGGAACCACTTATCCGCTGGACAGATTTTATACTGCAGAGCTGCTGGGCTTTGACGGACCGACCAGAAACAGTATGGATTCCGTATCTGACAGAGATTATGTGATCGAACTTCTTTCTGCCATGTCCACAGTTATGATGCATCTGAGCCGTTTCTGCGAGGAAATCATTCTCTGGAATTCCAATGAATACCGTTTTGTGGAGATCGATGACGCATACAGCACCGGAAGCAGTATTATGCCGCAGAAGAAGAACCCTGATATCGCAGAGCTTGTAAGAGGTAAGACGGGACGTGTTTATGGTGCACTGACTTCTATCCTGACAACTATGAAAGGTATTCCGCTTGCATATAACAAAGATATGCAGGAAGATAAAGAACTGACCTTTGATGCGATTGATACCGTAAAAGGCTGTATTGCCCTGTTTACAGGTATGGTCTCTACCATGGAATTCCGTAAAGATGTCATGGAAGCAAGTGCAAAGAACGGCTTTACTAACGCAACAGATGCTGCAGACTATCTGGTAAATCACGGAGTTCCGTTCCGTGATGCACATGGTATTGTAGGCCGCCTGGTACTGACCTGTATTGATAAGGGAATCTCTCTTGATGAACTTCCGCTTGAAGAATACAAAGAAATCTCACCTGTATTTGAACAGGATATTTATGAGGCAATCAGCATGAAGACATGTGTGGAAAAACGTGAGACATATGGTGCTCCGGGACCGAAAGTGATGGAGCAGATCATTGCAGAGAACAAAGAATATCTGAAAAATAATTAAAAACCACTTGCATTTTTGATTAAAGTGGTATAGTATGTACAAAGAAAACAGATGTGTGCCGTACAAAGACACATGTGAAATAAACGAGTGAGGAGAACGATTGTTATGAGTGAAAAACTGAGAGTCGGTATTTTAGGTGCTACAGGTATGGTAGGACAGAGATTTATTTCTCTTCTGGAAAACCATCCGTGGTTTGAGGTCGTTACTCTGGCAGCAAGCCCGAGAAGCGCTGGAAAGACATATGAGGAAGCTGTTGGCGGCAGATGGAAAATGGATACTCCAATGCCGGAAGCAGTAAAGAATATCGTAGTTATGAATGTTAATGAAGTAGAAAAAGTTGCTTCTACTGTTGACTTTGTGTTTTCCGCAGTTGACATGTCCAAAGATGAGATCAAAGCGATCGAAGAAGAATACGCAAAGACAGAGACTCCTGTTGTTTCCAACAACAGTGCACATCGTTGGACACCGGATGTGCCGATGGTAGTGCCGGAAATCAACCCGGAACATTTTGATGTGATCCAGTATCAGAAGAAACGCCTTGGTACTACTAAGGGATTCATCGCTGTTAAACCAAACTGCTCCATTCAGAGCTATGCACCGGTACTTACTGCCTGGAAAGAATTTGAACCATATGAAGTAGTTGCTACTACATATCAGGCAATTTCCGGAGCAGGAAAGACATTTAAAGACTGGCCGGAAATGGAACACAATATCATTCCATATATCGGTGGAGAAGAAGAAAAGAGCGAGAAAGAGCCGTTGAGACTGTGGGGTAAGATTGAAGACGGAGTGATCGTACCGGCAACAGAACCAGTCATCACATGCCAGTGCCTGCGTGTTCCGGTACTGAACGGACATACAGCAGCAGTATTTGTTAAATTCCGTAAAAAACCTACAAAAGAACAGTTGATCGAAGCTCTGAGAAACTTCAAAGGTCTTCCTCAGGAACTGGAACTTCCGAGTGCACCGAAACAGTTCATCCAGTATCTGGAAGAAGACAACCGTCCGCAGGTAAGCGAGGATGTCAACTACGAACACGGAATGGGCGTATCTGTTGGACGTCTCCGTGAAGACACTGTTTATGATTATAAGTTTGTAGGACTTTCTCATAATACCGTAAGAGGAGCTGCCGGTGGTGCTGTACTCTGCGCAGAAACTCTGAAAGCAAAAGGATATATTACAAAAAAATAATATGATCTGAACAGAAACTGTCCGGGCAGAGAGTGAAGTCTGCCAGGGCAGTTTTTTTGCGCTTTTCTGTCAAAAAAAGACATGGAGAAAACGGAAGATTTATGTTATCATAGATGGACAAGGTTAAGACAGAAAGGAAATTGAGCAAAATGGAGAAGGTATATCTTACAAAGCTCGCCCCCAACTGTGGATGTGCAGCGAAAGTAGGTCCGGGAACGCTGGCAGGTGTACTTTGTGGACTGCCGAAATTTCAGGATCCGAATCTTCTTGTTGGAACAGAAACATCTGATGATGCAGCTGTTTACAGAATTTCGGACGAACTGGCAATGATTCAGACCCTTGATTTTTTTACGCCGGTTGCAGACGATCCATATGATTTTGGGCAGATAGCAGCGGCGAATGCATTGAGTGACGTCTATGCTATGGGTGGTGAGCCGAAAACCGCATTGAATATTGTTGCTTTCCCGAAGGATATGGATACAGCAATCCTTGGTGAGATTCTGAAGGGCGGAGCGGACAAAGTAATGGAAGCGGGAGCTGTACTTGCCGGTGGGCATACGATCCAGGATGATACACCGAAGTATGGCCTGAGCGTAACAGGCTTTGTACATCCAGAGAAGTTCTGGAAGAATTACGGAGCTCAGACAGGTGACAGGCTGATCCTTACAAAACCGCTTGGAACGGGTATTGTGAATACGGCTATCAAAGCCGATATGGTATCTGAAGAGGCGCGGGAAGCAGCTTTGAAATCTATGAAGACGCTAAACAGATATGCCCGTGATGTATTAAAAAGACATACTGTTCATGCCTGTACAGATGTGACAGGGTTTGGTCTTGGCGGACATGGAACGGAAATGGCAGACGGTAGTAAGAAGACACTTGTGATCGATGCAAAAGCACTTCCGATTCTTCCGGATGTAGAAGAATATGCCTCTATGGGACTGATTCCGGGAGGTGCATATCGCAACCGGGAATTTGCAGCAAAATCTGGTTACATAAGCACAGCAGAACTCTGGCGGGAGGATCTGGTCTTTGATCCACAGACGTCTGGCGGACTTCTTGCGGCGGTTCCGGCAGATGAAGCAGAAGAGATACTTCTGGAATTGAGTGAATCTGCTCTTTCCTGTGCGATGATCGGTGAAGTGACTGACCGGGAAAATCATGCACTGGAGATTCGATAACTGACAGTTATCGAAAATAAATGAAAATTTGTTATAAAAATATCAAACTTTGCGGTATATATATTGAGAATTTATATCAAAAATGCTATAATGCAAGAATACAATATGTGGAGGGAACAAAAGAGTTTATAAGATACTCTGTTCCTTGGAAAGGGAGGTATTTTTTATGAATCAAGAGGATGTACAGAAACTATCAAATGCAGCAAACGCAAAGATTACCCTGCTGAAAAATGACTTTTTCAAGTATTTCATGCGGGCGATCATGGCAGGGTTCTTTATTGTAGTTGCAATGATCTTTTCTAATGTTGTGGGAAATGTGTTCTCAGGGGCCGAAGAACCGGCATGGGGGAAATTCCTGGGGGCACTCGTGTTCTCGATTGCGGTATTGCTGATTTCGCTGGTAGGCGGCGAGCTTTTTACCGGAAATAATCTGGTGATGGCATTTGGAGCATTTGACAAGAAGATCAGCTGGGGCGATGCGGCTAAAGTATGGGTAGTCAGCTATATCGGTAACTTTGTTGGCTGTCTGATTCTTTCTCTGATTTTTGTATGGGCGGGAGCATCCGGAACAGCAGATTATTTTGCCGGATTTATCGGAAATAAACTTGCAATTCCGGCAGGTCAGATGTTTTTCCGTGCAGTTTTGTGTAACTTCTTTGTATGTCTTGGGGTTCTTTGTGGCATTAAGCTTAAGAGCGAAGTTGCAAAGTTTTTGATGATCGTTATGTGTATTTCTGGATTTGTTGTCAGCGGATTTGAGCACTGCGTGGCAAATATGGGTATCTTTGTAACAGCAGGATGTCTGGTACCGGGAGTTTCCATTGGAGCAATGGTTAAGAGCATGATAATCGTCACTTTGGGAAATATGGCAGGCGGTGCGTTTCTTCTTGCATGGCCTCTCAGAAAGATGAGTGCAGATAAATAATATGGGTAAATCCTTATACATAGCTGAGAAACCAAGTGTTGCTCAGGAATTTGCGAAAGCATTAAAAATTAACGGACAGAGAAAGGATGGCTATCTGGAATCTGAAGATTCTGTAGTGACCTGGTGTGTTGGGCACCTGGTCACTATGAGCTATCCTGAAAAATATGATATCAAGTATAAAAGGTGGAGTTTGGATACCCTGCCTTTTTTACCGCGTGAATTTAAGTATGAAGTGATTCCGGGGGTGCAGAAACAGTTTAACATTGTTAAGGGGCTTCTGAACCGTCCGGATGTAGAGACGATTTATGTGTGTACCGACTCCGGGCGTGAGGGAGAATATATCTATCGTCTGGTGGCACAGATGGCGGGTGTGAAAGATAAAGAGCAGCGTAGAGTATGGATCGATTCCCAGACAGAGGAAGAAATCCTTAGAGGAATCCGCGAGGCAAAAGAACTGTCAGTCTATGACAATCTGGCAGATTCTGCCTATTTGCGGGCAAAGGAAGATTATCTGATGGGAATCAATTTTTCCAGAGTCCTGACTTTGCGTTATGGCAACAATGTTTCTAATTACCTGAACAGTAAATATCAGGCAATCTCCGTAGGCAGAGTCATGACATGTGTGCTTGGAATGGTTGTGCGTCGCGAACGGGAGATCCGATCTTTTGTGAAAACCCCGTTTTACCGTGTCATTTCCAGTATTGCACTGGAAGGAGAACACTTTGATGGAGAATGGAGAGCAGTAGAAGGAAGCAGATATTTCCAGTCGCCGTACCTTTATAAGGAGAATGGCTTCAAAGAAAAGAAACATGCCGAGGAACTGATTCGGATGTTGGAGTCGGAACAACCCTTGTCCTGCCGCGTAGAAAAGGTGGAACGCAAAAAAGAAAACAAAAATCCGCCACTTTTATTTAACCTGGCAGAGCTTCAGAATGTCTGCTCCAAACTGTTCAAGATCAGTCCGGACGAGACACTTCGTATTACACAGGAATTGTATGAGAAAAAACTGGTGACTTATCCCAGAACTGATGCCAGAGTGCTGTCGAGTGCGGTTGCAAAAGAAATTTATAAAAATATTTCAGGTCTGCGTCGATATCTGATGATCGACAATGCAGCAGATGAGATTTTACAGATGGGTTCTTACAAAACAATCGCAAAAACCAGATATGTCAATGATAAACAGATTACAGATCATTATGCGATCATCCCGACAGGTCAGGGATTAAATGTTCTGAAAAGTCTTTCTCAGACATCACAGAGAGTTTATGAGACGATCGTACGACGTTTCCTCTGTATTTTCTGTCCGCCGGCAGTTTATCAGAAAGTCAGTCTGGTGACAGAGATGCAGAAAGAAAAGTTCTTTTCCGGTTTCAAGGTGCTGCAGGAAGAAGGATACCTGAAATATGCGACGAATTCTTTTGCCAGAAAATCAGCAGCAGACAGATCACAGGAGCCCGGCAAAGAAGACAGTGAGGAGGCATCCTGTGACGTGCAGCTTTTGAATGCGTTGCAGCGACTGAAAAAGAATGATATACTGACCGTAGATGCTCTGAACATTAAAGAGGGAGAAACGTCTCCGCCGAAACGGTATAATTCAGGTTCTATGATTCTGGCAATGGAAAATGCAGGGCAGCTGATCGAAGATGAGGAACTGAGAGCACAGATCAAGGGAAGCGGAATCGGAACCAGTGCAACAAGAGCAGAGATTCTTAAGAAACTTGTTTCTATCAAATACTTGTCATTAAATAAAAAGACACAGGTAATCACACCAACGCTTCTTGGAGAGATGATATTTGATGTTGTAAACTGTTCGATTCGTCAGCTTCTGAATCCTGAACTGACAGCAAGCTGGGAAAAGGGCCTTACATATGTGGCAGAGGGAAGTATTACTTCACAGGAGTACATGGACAAACTGGAACATTTTGTGCGTCTGCGTACCGCTCAAGTGGAACAGAGTAATTATCAGTATGCACTGCGGCAGTTTTTTGACGCAGCCGCTGCGAATTATAAATCGAAGCCAATGGCTTCCAGACGAGGAGGAAAATCATAATCATGTTAAAAGATTTTACAGTTGCAAATCTTCTGGATTTGAATGAAACAATAGCTGCAGAGTTGTTTGAAGGAAAGACATATCCGTGGGAAGTTCTCCCGGAAATCAGTGATTTTATTATGAAACTTGGTCCGACACTCAATCCGTCTGAGTATGAGTGTAAGGATGGCAATGTATGGATCGCAAAATCTGCCAAAATAGCTCCAACTGCTTATATCAATGGGCCGGCTATTATCGGTAAGGATGCGGAAGTCCGCCATTGTGCATTTATCCGTGGAAATGTAATTGTGGGAGAAGGAGCAGTTGTCGGAAATTCCACAGAACTCAAAAATGCAGTCCTTTTTAATAAAGTACAGGTTCCGCATTATAACTATGTAGGAGATGCTGTTCTTGGATACAAATCCCACATGGGCGCAGGTTCTATCTGCTCCAACGTTAAGTCAGACAAGAAACTGGTCGTTGTCAAAGATGGTGATGAGAAGATAGAGACAGGACTGAAGAAATTTGGTGCCATGCTTGGTGACCATGTAGAAGTTGGATGTGGCTCTGTGCTGAACCCTGGAACTGTGATCGGCAGAAATACGAATATATATCCGCTTTCACCGGTAAGAGGCTGCATTCCGGCAGACAGTATCTACAAAAACGCAGCCGAGATCATCAAAAAGAATTAAGGCCGGCCAAAACAGTCTTTAAAGAAAAAAGAGATTCCGGATGATCACAAGGATTGTGATATGTACGGGATAGAATAAATAAAAGAAATACTTCGCGGCTTTTCCTCGGATAAAGCCGCGTTTTCCATTGTACATATTAATGGAAATAAAGGCAAAACAGGCTTTCCATTCATAACTCAGCCAGCAGCTTCCAACGATCGCCTGGGATACTTTCTCATTTCGGAGAAGATACATCAGAACGAGAAAGATGAAACCACGCCATCCGTAATCTGCATGCAGCAGGATAGAGATACCGAGGAGAGCAAGCAGAGAGAAAAGCTGCATCCACGGTGTTTCCCAGAAGTATTCAAGAGCACAGAAGGCAAGATATCCAAGAAAGAGAGTAAAAAAAACATTCTGTTTATCAACATAATGCCAGGTGTTTGCAAACATAAAATTCCACGGAATTTCGGAAATTAGCGCAAACAGCAGCAGATTCCGGCCATATTTTCTGCGGTCATGCGTATGAAGGAATCCTTCGACGATCAGGAAACAGAAAATAGGAAAAGCACATCGTCCGATATCGCGGACAATACGATAGAAAGTAATTCCTTTTCCATTGATATAAAAGAGCTCCGTGAGCGCCGGCGGATAGTGGCTGAGTATGATTGCACCTGTATGATCGATCAGCATGGCAATACAGGCAAGCAGTTTCAGCATGCTGCCACTTAGAATCTGAAAGCGTGCCGGAAAAATGCTTGGAGGGAGTTTGTCAGACATAGAATTTTCTCCTTGTTTTTTAATGAATTTTATCACATTTATACAAGAACGGCAATTATATGATATCTATATAGAAAAGTTCGTATTTTTTGACATAAGTTTGACTGGACTAACGGTAGTGATTTGTGAGAAAATACATTCAGGTTGTTAGTCTATCTTTTAACAACATCATAAGTAAATCTATACTTGAAAGGAGTTTTAACATGATTTATTCACGCGAAGTAGAAGAAATGTGCCCAGTTGCACAGGGTGTCCATCACGGCGCCGCTCCAATCCCGGAAGAAGCAAAATGGGTTCAGGCTAAGGAAGTGAAGGACATTTCCGGTTTCACACATGGTGTAGGCTGGTGTGCTCCTCAGCAGGGTGCCTGTAAGCTGTCCCTGAACGTAAAAGAAGGTATCATCCAGGAAGCACTGGTTGAGACAATCGGATGCTCAGGTATGACTCATTCCGCAGCTATGGCATCTGAGATTCTTCCAGGACTGACTGTTATGGAAGCTCTGAATACAGACCTTGTTTGTGATGCTATCAACACAGCTATGAGAGAACTTTTCCTTCAGATCGTATACGGACGTTCCCAGTCTGCATTCTCTGAAGACGGACTTGCAGTAGGTGCTGGTCTGGAAGATCTTGGTAAAGGACTTCGTTCTCAGGTTGGTACAATGTACGGAACACTTAAAAAAGGTCCTCGTTACCTGGAAATGGCAGAAGGCTATGTTACAGGTATCGCTCTTGACGAAGATAATGAAATTATCGGTTATCAGTTTGTAAGCCTTGGCAAAATGACTGACTTCATCAAAAAAGGTGATGACCCGAACACAGCATGGGAAAAAGCAAAAGGTCAGTACGGCCGTGTTGCAGATGCTGTTAAGATCATCGACCCACGTAAAGAATAATTATACCGATTATAATTTCAGGAGGATAAGTAAATGGCTTTATTTGAATCATATGAGAGACGAATTGACAAAATCAATTCAGTTTTAAACAGCTATGGAATCGCTTCTATCGAAGAAGCAGAGAAAATCACTAAAGATGCAGGCCTTGACGTATACAATCAGATCAAAGGCATTCAGCCGATCTGCTTCGAGAACGCTTGCTGGGCATACATCGTAGGTGCAGCTATCGCAATCAAAAAAGACTGCAGAAGAGCAGCTGACGCAGCAGCAGCTATCGGTGAAGGACTTCAGGCTTTCTGTATTCCTGGCTCCGTTGCTGATACACGTAAAGTAGGTCTTGGACATGGTAACCTTGGTAAAATGCTTCTGGAAGAAGAAACAGACTGCTTCTGCTTCCTGGCTGGACATGAGTCCTTTGCAGCAGCTGAGGGTGCTATCGGTATCGCAGAAAAAGCTAACAAAGTTCGTAAAAAACCACTTCGTGTTATCCTGAACGGTCTTGGAAAAGACGCTGCTCAGATCATCTCCCGTATCAACGGATTTACATATGTAGAGACAGAGTATGATCCATACAAGAACGAAGTTAAAGAAGTATTCCGTAAATCTTATTCTGAAGGACTTCGTGCAAAAGTTAACTGCTACGGCGCTAACAGCGTTCCGGAAGGTGTTGCCATCATGTGGAAAGAAGGCGTTGACGTTTCTATCACAGGTAACTCCACAAACCCGACTCGTTTCCAGCATCCGGTTGCAGGTACTTACAAGAAAGAATGCAACGAAAAAGGAAAGAAATACTTCTCCGTTGCATCCGGTGGTGGTACAGGACGTACACTTCATCCAGACAACATGGCAGCAGGTCCTGCTTCCTACGGTATGACAGATACACTTGGACGTATGCATTCTGACGCTCAGTTCGCAGGATCCTCTTCCGTACCGGCTCACGTAGAAATGATGGGTCTGATCGGCGCAGGAAACAACCCGATGGTTGGTATGACAGTAGCTGTAGCAGTAGCTGTAGAGGAAGCTGCAGAGGCAGGAAAGTTCTAATCAAACCTTTTTAATTAAAGAGTCAACAAACCTTGAAAGTACCGTAGTTCCAAGGGCTGCGGTACTTTTCTTAATTTTGATTGTAAAAAAGAAGATGTAATTTAAGACAGTGTGAGAAGCCTTGAAAATGGCAAGATAGGCAACAGGTAGGTAACAAGCAGGTAACAGAGCGAAGGAAACAAAAAGAAGAACCGATCATAGGAAAAGAAAAGCCGCAACCACAAGGGTTACGGCATTTTTTCTATCTCATCTCTGAGCCACTCAATATCACGGATCGTATAGACCGCCTCGGTTACGTCTGTGATCTTGTGACCGGCAAGACGCTTCACAACATATTCATCCACGCCCGCCTTTTTCGCCATCGTAATGAATGTTGTTCGGGGATCATGCGGTCGATGTTCGGAACGAAGGTGCAGTGCGGCAACGACCTTGTTAAAACGTCCAGCGTATTTATCATAGGTGATTTTCATACCGCCCTTGGTAGCCTCCGGATCATTAAAGAGGCGGTTGCTTCCAAGAGAAACTGCTTCGTCATAATTTCTTTTTACCAAGTCCCGAATACGAGTGTGGATCGGGACGGTACGGTGCCTGCCGGCCTCAGTCTTCATACCGCCGGTAATACACCACTTTTCAAAGTCAACGTCTTTTAATTCCAAGAGTCCCATTTCTTGGGGACGCCATCCCATATAGCACTGTATAAGCAACCAGTCGGCGAATTTAATATTGTCAGCAGCACTCCAAAGGGTTTCCATCTCAGAATCATTGAAGTTAATATGGCCACGCTTTGCGTCCTCTTTTTCTTTGATAATGTCATTTGAAAGTTCAAAGGTACGAGCATAGTTTTTCGAGACAAGATCATATTCCATAGCATAGTCCAGCATGAGGTTAAACATGGATTTTATTCTGGATTTCGTTCCAGGAGATGCAGGCACCTTAGCTCCGGCATCTTTGCCCCGGTTTTGAATTACATATCCGTCTTCCATGATTCCTTTTATGTGGCGGGCACGCAGATCCTTTACACGCATCCCCTGTATAGCGTGACAATATCTCCAGGCAGCGATTATTGTCCTGGAAGAAGAATCACTTTCTAGGGTAGGAAAGTAAGCTGCTGTCCATCTCTCGTAAAGCTCGGCCAAAGTCATGTTATTGTTCTGAATGTCGTAGGGGTTAGCTCCGTATTCAGCTAATGCCTGCAGAGCATCTTTTTTAGTCTTAAAGGTCCCGATAGGAACTCTGTTCTGTACTGCTTTTCCGGTTTCTTTATTTATGACCCAGCCGAGGGTTACTCTGGCCAGATATGGCTTACGCCGGTTTCCGGATAATTTAGTTACGCTTCCATAGCCATTCGGTAATTTCAATAGATCATCTCCTGTCACAATGCAATGGTTTCGATAATGTTTCCGAGATCCTGGAAATTTGTTTTTATCGGCTCCAGAGAAAGGAGAGAGTTTAAAGCTATACTTTTCTGGTTAGGCTTTTGCTGATCCAGAACAGAAGTAGGCAATACATAAAATTCCCAGAGATCAAGATTTCTTATGGATTGCTCGCGACTTCTGGCAGTATACAGGCAAAAGACGTACAGGTCAGAATGGCGGCTCCGCTCAGGAGAATAACCTGTCTGCGGATTCCATGCTCGCTTTGGTGCGATGTCAAAAATAATGTGTGAAAAGTAGTCCTCGGTCCAAGATTGAAGGTAAGCGGCAGATTTTACTTCAATCCTTCTCCCGGAAGGGCTGGTTAGATCATAAGGTGTCCAGTCAGTCCTCAAAATTTTTCGGGGGGGGGTAAAAATGAGAATGATTTTTTTACGAGAAATTCTGCCAGCACCCCTCGAAGCGTATTGTTGAGCAGATCAGAATAAGCCCAGCTCCAAAATTCAGAGACAGATATTCCAGTATCATTTCCATCGAGAGTAAATTTCTCATTTCCATTTAGCAGTTCCATTGTTTTCTCCTCGTTAGGTAAGGACAGCCGGCAACTCTCCACTTAGAGATTGAAGCAGAGAGAGCTGACACGCTTCATCCGAGAGAGAACCGTAAGAGTGAACCATGGCAATTAGGGATTCATCAGGTAAAGAGATACGGGCCTGCAGCCTTTGGATTTTGGCGGTTGTCCTGTACAAAGTTTGAGTGTCACAGCAATTAAGACTTGCGCAGAATGAAGCAAGGTAAAAAAGAATGGCCGGTGCGTCATGCCCGGCCATCTCTTCTGTTCTTGCAAATGCGAAATACTTGGTTGCGTTGTGTTGCATAAAGTATCCTCCTGTCAGTACCGGGTTTTGCGATACCAGCTCAGCCGGATAATCTTTTCCCTTCGTCAACGTATTTCTTTGAGTCCTCGACAGCACGCAAGAAGCCCTTAATTTCTCCCATAAATTCATATTGCTTGCTCATGGGAAGTTCGTGGAATAAATCCAAAAGTTCTTCGTCCATCGCGGAAAGCTTCGGCTCTTGAACCTCTGGCTGTTCAATGACAGCGGGACGTTCTTTACCGGTCAGGAGATAATCCAGCGAAACGCAAAGAAAATTTGCAATGGCCGGCATATAGCGAGCCGGAGGATCTTTCTTCCTGGTTTTCCATGTAGACATAGTAGATGTTTGGATATCGAGAACCTTGCACAATTCTATGGCCGTTTTATCACGCTCTGCGAGTAAATCGGATATGCGTTCAATGATTTCCATTAGACACCTCCAAGTGTAAAAATATACGCAAATACGAGGTAAAATCTTTACAAATACGCAGATTCGTGCTATAATATAACCGTGAAACAAATTATTATTCGTGGTTGCGAGCCTATGATTTAAAATCTGTTTCATGGTGATTGCGTGTTCGTAATAACTCGTATTTGTATTATAGCACGCACTCGGAAAAAATGCAAATGCGAATCGCAGATGCAAGAAAGGAGATCGATGCAAATGAGCAATACTACTGTCCCCATTTCTGAATGGTGCAAGGAAATAAGAGTTGCGCTTGCGAGGAAGGAAATGAACCTTCAGAGTGTAGCTGATGAAATCGGCTACAGCTATACAACGATAACAGCCCTTATCAGCGGCCGGATCGTAAAGGATAATTACCTGGATATCGCAAAGAAAATTAACGAAGTTCTGGAAGTGAACGTGCTTCCGGAAAAGCCGCAGCTTCCGTCTGATGAATGGTGTGGAGCAGTGCGAGCGAAACTGTATGTGAAGAAAATGAATATCAGCGAGCTGAGCAAGTCCATCGGATTCAATCGAGACAAGGTATCGTTGGTGCTGAACGGCCACGCACTTGATTGGCCAGTGATCGAGAAAATCAATGAACAGTTAAAAGTGGAAGTACCGGCCGTTCCTGTAGGTACTGATTAAATTATAAGTGAAAGTAAGGTAAATGAGAATGGGACGGAACCCTATAAAAGAAAACCAGAATCCGTATTTTAGAGCCAGAAAACAGGCGGCAGAATGGGATGCAAGGCTGGAAAGCAGAGAAAGAGCATCGGAGCTTATAGGAATTGCGGCATATACGCTGGCAGACTACGAGCTGGGAAATGTTAAAAGAGTGCCAGCCGACAAGGTTTTGATAATGGCGGATCTGTACAACGCACCTTGGCTCCTGAGCAATTATTGCAAGAATGAATGTCCGATCTGCGGATTCCTTCCACTTGCAACGGAAGAGAAAAATATATGCAGCGTGACCGTGAGATTATTAAAAGCTTTGAGAGAAGATGAGCTGGAGAATATGAAAAATCAGCTGCTTGAAATATCCCAGGACGGAAAGATAAGGGACGATGAGGTAGAAGCGGTGAGAAAGATATCTGAATATCTTGACGGCATCGCAGAGGTAATAAGTGAATTTAAAATAATGAGCGATAAAGCTTTGAAAGGCAAATAGGAGGATACGATGAGAAAGGTTAGACGGTTACTGAAGGAAAATTGGATACCGATTGTAGTTGGTATTCTTCTCACGAAGTGGGCCGTAGATTATGCATATCGAGTGCGGGGTTATGACGCAATAGGGAGTGAATGGTTAGTATTACCGTTCACCATTTTTATTTTTAACTGGGGAAAAGCCGTGTGGGAAGAATTAAGAGGTGAATAGGTATGTGTGCAGTATGTAGAAAAAATCCATGTGACAGCAGATGCCCGAACGCTGAAGAGCCGAAATCTATATATACCTGCGAATGGTGCGAGGAGCCAATTTATGAAGGTGACAAGTATATGGATACTCCAGAAGGCCCGGTTTGTAAAGATTGCATAGAAGGCATGAGCGCAACAGAATTTTGCGAGTTGATTGGAGAATCATTCAAAACAGCAGAGAAGGAGGAAGAATAGAATGGAAGATCAGACAGGAATGCAGCCGGCAGCACCACAAGCGGCACCAGCTGTTCCGGTAGTAAAACAGGTAAAGGAGTTGCTTTCCCAGGACAAAATCAAAGAAAAATTCGGAGAAGTATTAGGGCAGAAAGCTCCTCAGTTTATGGCCTCGATCACTAATACAGTATCAGGAAGCGCACAGTTGAAGAAATGCCCTGCAAATTCAATTATCGGAGCTGCGTTTGTAGCGGCAACATATGACCTTCCGATAGACAGCAACCTTGGATTTGCGGCAATCGTTCCATATAACGAGAGTGTTTGGAACCCTAAGAAGAAAGACTGGGAGAAAGTTCCGAAAGCTCAGTTCCAGATGATGTACAAAGGATTCATTCAGCTGGCAATCCGGTCGGGATACTACGAGCGAATGAATTATGCGGTTGTATACAAGGACGAGCTGGAATCGTACAACCCAATAACAGGCGAGATTAAGTTTGTGGAAGATTTCAGTAATTGCAAGCAGAGAGATGCAGGAGATGAAGCAAATGTGGCTGGATATTATGCCTGGTTTAGATTGAAGACTGGTTACAGCCAGGAGCTGTATATGTCAAAGAAAGCAGTGGATAATCATGCAAGAAAGTATTCCCAGGCGTACAGATATGATCTGAACAAAGGCAAGAAGTCAAGTAAGTGGACCACAGATTTCGAGGCAATGGCACTGAAAACAGTCATTAAGCTGCTTCTTAGCAAGTGGGGAATTTTATCAGTGGATATGCAGAGAGCCATCCAGGACGATCAGAAGACATATGACGAAGAAGGAAATGGAACCTACGGCGATAACAAGCCAGATTCAGCTCCGGAATTGGAAGCACAAGATCCGTTCGAGGTAGTAGAAGAAGAGCCAGAAGATGTAGATATCGATGCAATGTAGGAGGGATGACACATGGTTTTGACGGCAGAGAATTATTATAGCCAGAAAGCGAATGAAGAATATATGAGCGTGTCGCAGTTCAAAGATTTCTGCGGTACATATGGGAAAATGCCTTGTGAATTTACTGCAATGGAAAAGTTAAAGGGAAGATGGGAAGAGCCGAAGTCCAAGGCACTTATGGTCGGCAGTTATGTGGACTCATATTTTGAGGGAACGTTGTACACATTCAAGAAGAAAAATCCAGATCTGTTCAAAAGAGACGGGAGCCTGAAAGCAGAGTTCGTAAAGGCAGATGAAATTATTCAGAGAATAGAAAGAGATAGTTATTTTATGAAGTTCATGTCAGGCCAGAAACAGGTAATTATGACAGGAGAATTGTTTGGGACAAAGTGGAAAATCAAGATGGACAGTTATATTCCGGATATTGCAATCGTGGATTTGAAGGTAATGGCATCGATCACAAAGCTGGAATGGGTAAGAGATATTGGGTATCTGGATTTTGTGCGGTACTGGGGATATGACATACAGGGTGCAATTTACCAGGAAATAGTCCGCCAGAACACCGGAAAGAAGTTACCGTTTTATATTGCTGGAGCTACTAAGGAAAGCGAACCGGATATTCGGATCATTCATATCACAGACAATTATCTGGCCGAGGCACTGAATCTGGTAGAAATGAATATGGCAAGAGTCCTGGCGGTGAAGTCAGGGGATGCAGAGCCGGATCGGTGCGAATTGTGTGATTGCTGCAGGAAGACGAGAGTTCTGAAAGCCCCTATCTCTATTACGGATTTGACGGCAGGTATCTGATATGGCCGAAAAGAAGTATTATTGGCTGAAAATGACGGACCAGTTCTTTGAGGATAAGGCAATAAAGAAGCTGCGGAAGATAGCAGGGGGCGATACCTATACGATCATCTATCTGAAAATGCTGCTGACGGCAATTAAGCAGGGAAACAAAATGTATTTTGAAGGAATCGAAGATGATTTCATGGAAGAGTTGGCGTTGGAGTTGGATGAAGATACAGATAACGTGAAGGTAACAGTAAGCTATCTGAAAAGTAAGGGCCTGATAGAAGTTCTTGGAGCAGACGAAATATTGCTGACGCAATGCGCTGAGATGGTTGGATCAGAAACGGATGCCGCAAGAAGAAAAAGACTGCAGAGAGACCGGGAACGGAACCGGGCAATAGGAACAGATCCGGTACCTGCCCTGGAAGAAAAGCCAGAGGTTGTTGTAGAAGAAAAACCGGCCAAGAAAAAAGCTGAGAATACGATCCAGTTATTTCATCGTTTAGTTGAAGATTACAATATCTCTGAGCCTGTCCGAGAAAAGATGGAAGTTTGGTTCCGATACAAGATGGAACGAAAGGAATCATACAAGGAGCAGGGAATGAAATCATTGCTCAAGAAGACCGAGAACAATGAAGGAAGCTATGGAGCAAATGAAATCTGTAATCTGATCGAAGACTGTATGGCGAATAACTGGAAAGGAATTATCTGGAAAATCCTGGAAGAAAGAAAGCAGCAGCGACCGGCGACGAGAACTGAGCAGATACAACAGAGGGTTAGCGAGGTAGATAGCTGGTAATGGAAAGAGAACAGTTCAAAGTTTTGGTGAAGGCCATGAAGGCTGTATACGCCCAGCCAACCTTCATTCCGGATCAGGATGCGTTCAATGTATGGTTCGCATTGTTGGGAGATCTGCCATATAAACAGGCAGAGCTGGCAGTTCAAAAGCATATGGCAACTGAGAAATTCCCACCGACAATAGCAGATATAAGGGAAAAGGCAGAGCAGATCACCTCTGTAAAAGAAACGGAAATGAGTGAGCTGGAAGCCTGGGCGATTGTGCGAAAAGCAATCGGAAGATCAAATTATTATGCAGAAGAGGAATTTGAGAAATTGCCAGAAGCCTGCAAGATGGCAGTAGGAAATCCAAGCAACCTAAGAGAATGGGCGATGATGGATTCAGACCAGGTCGGAACCGTAGAGCAATCTCATTTTGTGAGAAATTACCGGACTGCAATGCAGAGAATCAAAGAAGACAGAAGAATGCCAGAAAAGGTCAGGACAGCAATAGCAGAGGTAAAAAAACAGCAAATGCAGATTGAAGACAGGCAGGAGAAACCTAAGTTGCCAGTCCAGGAAGAAAAAGAGGACGAGACACAAGGTGAAATGTCAGAAGAAACCAGGAGAAAACTGGAGGAATTGCGAGGAAAGATAGGAAGTAGAAGGAGGTAGGACAATGGCTTTCAAGAAAGTAGCAGAAATCAGCATTGATAAATTAGAGGACAGAAAAACTGTAACAGCGATCTTGCACGCAAACGGATATACAGTTGGGCCAGGAAAGCGAAAGAAGACACCTACAGGGAAGCAGCTGGACTATTATCTGAAAGTTTACAAGGAAGTTGAGGAGGACGGAAAGGATGAATAATCCAGAGGCGTTCAAGGAGGATGAAGTGCGAAGCATAAAATTCGTTGTTCCAGGCCTGCCGTTTGGCAAACAGAGGCCAAAAGTGACAGTCAGGAAGTTTACTGGCAGTGACGGTAAGGAAAAGAAATTTGCAAAGGCTTATACGCCGGGAAAAACAGTAAACTATGAAAATCTGGTTAAGATGGCATACCAAGAGAAGGCAAAAGGAAAAAGGTTCAAGGACGGTGATATGCTGGATGTTCGTATTATTGCTTATTATAATATCCCACCGTCTACCAGTAAGAAAAGAAGAACGATGATGCTGGAGCATAAGATCCGGCCAACTAAGAAGCCAGACTGGGATAACATCGGAAAGATTGTCTGCGATAGCTTAAATAATATTGCGTATCACGATGATAACCAGGTTGTAGATGCACAGGTAAGAAAGTTCTTCTCGGAGAATCCAAGAGTAGAAGTGACAATAAGAAAGGTGGAAGGGTAATGGCAGGAGAAGAAAAACAGCTAGTAGTAGAGGAAACCACAGTAGTTCCGGGCAAAATGGAGTTTAGATTGATTAGCCCGACAGAGAGCAATTTTTTGAAACATATCGAATGGAACAAAGAAGAGCTGCTGGCAGCGGTCAGAAGCAAGGTCGCATTGTATGAAGGAATTGTATATACCGAAGAAACGGTTAAAACAGCTAAGAATGATCGAGCAGAGCTGAACAACCTTGTTAAGGCTATTGATGAGCGCAGGAAAAAGGTGAAAGAGGTTATCAACCAGCCATACGCAGAATTTGAGAAAGAGCTGAAGGAAATCACCGATCTTATCAAGAAGCAGTCGGCAGAGATTGATGAACAGGTAAAAGCCTTTGAGACTGCGGAGAAGGAAGAAAAGAGAGCAAAGATTATGGAGGCTTACGAAAAAGCCGTTGGAAATCTTGCAGAAATCTTGCCATTTAGCAAAGTGTTCGATCAGCGGTATCTGAATAAGACTTGCAAGCTGGAATCCGCTATCGCAGATGTGCAGAAGAAAATTGAGCAGGTAAAGACTGATCTTGAAACCATTGAAAGCGTATGCGGAAAGTATAAGCTGAATGCTAAGGACATATATGTCCGTACCCTGGATTTATCAAAAGCTATGGCAGAAGAAAAACGTCTGAAAGATCTGGAAGAAAAGCTGGAAGCAGAACGTATCCAGAAAGAAAAAGCCGCAGAAGAAAGAAGAAGGGCAGAGGAAGCCAGAAAAGCAGAGGCAGAGCGCATCCGTAAGGAAGAAGAGCAGAAAGAAATCGAGAGACAGAAAAAAGCAGAGGAGGAGCGTATCGCCACAGAGAAAGCTGAAGCAGAGAAAAAGCAGAGCGTTCCTGAAATGTCGCAGGATGTTCCGACAGAGCAGGCTGCTGTTCCGGAAAAAGAGGAAAATGTTCCGACACAGGAAACAGAACCAGCAGTTGATCCGTTTGCTCAGGCACGGCCTGTTCCGGAAAAGAAGTGCAGAACTAAGTTCTTCGCAATTGGAACTAGAGATCAGCTGAAGGCATTGGTTGCATACATGAAGGAAAGCGGAATTAAATACGGAAAGGTGGAGTAAGGAATGGATAAATTTATGAAAGCACTGGATTTTGACAGCGATACACTGGGAAATGTAAAGCGAGATATGAACTTTGTTCTGCAGAGGCTGATCGGAAACATGATGGAGAAAGGAAGTACGAATGGAAGTTTGACATTGAAAATTGATGTCAGTTTCACTCAGGAATATATTCCGAATTATGATCCTAAAGTAGAAGGCGAGAGCAGGAAAATCAATAAGCCAAGTTTCAAGCATAAAGTTACATCTACCGTGCAGATCACGGACAAAAAGGACGGCAATATGGATACAGAAATGGAGCTGGCATTTGATGAAGATAGTGGTGAGTATGTTTTACAGCCGGTAGCCAATACAACGCAGAAGAGTATTTTTGACAGTGATTATAAAGAAAATCTGAAGTCGGAGAATGAAGAGGAGTCAGAAAAAGAAGAACCGAAGGGAATCCCTCAGTTACCTGGTCCGTCAGAAGTGGAAGACGAGGACGTAATCGATGCGGAATATACAGAGACAGAGATCGGCCAGGAGACAGATGAAGAACCGGAAGAGGATATTACGGACGAAATCCTGGGAGATGCAGAAGGTCCGGACGATATGGATGGCTATGATTACGAAGACCCGGAGGATGAAGTATGAGAATCAAAGAGAAGAGGATGAAGAGTTTTGTCGGCAGAGCAAACGTCCTTACACAGGCCAAAAAGCAGGCAGAAGCTGCCAAAGCAGTGAGCGATGGCCTGCAGTATTATTCAAACAATGTGATCAAAGCGATTTCTCCGTATGCTGCAGCTGATGCAGGGATGATCGCTGTGGTTCTTCGTCATTTGGCAGATGAAATAGAATCAAAGAACGTAGGAGCAAAAGAATTTGCCGAGTGGCTGGATGAGCATACTAAGAAGCCGCCCCTTACAGAAACACAGGTAGTCAAGAAGCCAAATATGCAGTAGGAGGTCAACATGGAAATAAATGTAATTAACGGAGCGTTGTATACACAGGACGGTAAGAAAATAGCTGACGTTAAAGATTCTTCTATAATGCTGGTAGATGAGCCATATAAACAGAGAACAATGGAAGTTGCGGAGAATATAGGAAAAACTCATAGTATCACTTGCCAGTTAGCTCCGTATGATATGCGGATGGTATACAGCCTCATGTACGGAATGAAGATCACAAATAATTTCTTAAAGATGCACGGAGGAATTATGGTAAGAAATGCTGCCAGGAGAAAATGTAGAAGGAAGTGAGATGAATGTTTTGTGATTTTAGGAAAGCTTTTGGATTAGATCCTGAGTACAATAAACAGCTTGAAGAAAGTATGCAGGAAGCGGAGAAGAAAGCATTAAAAGAAAAGTGGTGCTGCACCTGCGAGTATTACATACCGGTTGATCCTAACCTTCCTGGATTCGTGGTCGCATATCCAGAGTGCGAAAAAGGCAGAGATCCAATGCAAAGCTGCGAAGAGTACAGAAGGAAAGGGTACGCAATCCGCAATAGCTCATGGGCTGATCGGATACGAGAGAGATTTATGAGAAAGGAGTAGCGATGGCAATGGTTACTATATGCGTTACGGCGATAGGAACGCTTATAATTGAGCGTGTTGCCAGAAAAATTTATTCGAAGATCAAGGAAAGATACGAAGACAGAATAGAAGACCGAAAAAATGGGTTTGCATATGGAAAATATCTGGACAATATAGCTTATGCGTATGGAATGAAACGCAAATTTTTTGAGTCAGACAAAGAATTTAAAGCGAGGATCTTGGAACAGATAAGGGGAATATAGGATGGCAACGAGATATATTATGACGCATGAAGTGATCCGGCAGGAAGAGGCTAGATTACTGGGAAGATTTGAAGCATATCCGGTGAATGGAAGGAAGACCAACACAGGAACAATAAAGATGATCCGGAAAGAAATTGGAAATATGACATTCAGAATTGCCAGAAAATGCAATGTGAGCGTGAATTATCCTAGATGGAGCATCCAAGGAAAGAAAGTGGTTTTGGGAGAACCTTCGGTCCTGCTTCCGACATTGAGATATGTGAGCTTTGAGGAATTGAAGGCAATAGAATTAGGTTACGAAGGAGATGCGTAATGATACCGAGATGCAAGGAGTGCCAACATTGCGAGTTGCGCAATCGGGCAGAGAGCAAGTTTGCTGGCGGATATGGATACGGAAGAGGATATTTCTTCTGCGAAAATCAAGAAACAAAGAGGTTGCCGAGAGAAGCTTTTGGAAATCAGATGCCGAGTTTTATAGGATTCGGCACACCAGAATACGACACGAAGCTGACGGTGAAGACAAGCCCAAGATGGTGTCCAAGGAGGAAGAAAAAAGAATGAAGCAGGATAGTGCAGGACAATTCAGCCAATGCAATAGATGCGGGGCAAGAATTATGTGGGTGAAAACAAAGGCAGGAAAGAATATGCCGGTAGATCCCCAGTTCGTAGATTTTAAGAAGATTAAGGGCGGCAAGGAAAGATTGGTACTTCCTAATGGAGAAGTTGTGGCCGGAGAAAGATGTAAGGCGAAAGAAGCGGATGGCTACGGTTACATTTCTCATTTCGCAACATGCCCGGGGTACAGGAGGTAGAGGATGTTACATGAGTTGAAGACATATCCAAAATATTTCCAGGAAACAATCGAAGGCAATAAGCTATTTGAAATCCGGAAGAATGATCGCAATTTCCAGGTTGGAGATGTGCTGCTTCTGAAAGAGTGGGACAACATCAAATATACTGGAAGAGAAGTCGGTGCGATGGTCAGATATATTTTGGATGATAAGTTCATAGGGTTGGCAGAAGGTTATGTTGCCTTGGGACTGCAGATCCTGACATAAAAGAAAAGGCCGCCTCCCTGACGAAAGACGACCACACACGATACCGGAATTATAACCCGGAAAGATGGAAAAAGTCAAGGAGGTGGCAGCATGGCTGTAGAAGAAAATGTAAAAGAAAATACGCCGAAGGCTGAGGGTGAAGCACAGGGAGTGAAATACATTTCCCTGACTGAAGAAGAATTGGAAAGACTCATAAAGGCCGCAGGCCGGGAGGGAGCCAAGAAAGGAGTAGAAGCCTACGAGAGAAGAAAAGAGAAAGACAAAGAGGAACTGGCAGACAAGGTAAAGAACAGTGCCAAGACGATCATCATTCATTACCGCCAGTTAAAGAAAATGAAGAATACATCGGTAACAGGGACAGACACGGTGACAGATCCTACACTGAAAGAAATCCTGGACGGAATCCTGGAACAGGTAAGGAAAGAGGAATTTAATCTTACCAGCACGAATAAGAACCGGATAGTGACCGGAATGCTTCTGAACCATGTAGATGTACAGCTGGAAAATTACAAGAAGGAATGTAGAAAGTCAAAGATCCAGGATATTCAGCGGAGATACCGGGTAGTGGAAAGGATGTTCCTGCAGGCGGAGCCGGTGCGGGCAGAAGATGTGGCCGAAGAGGAGCAGATTGATAAAAGCACAGTGTACCGCACGTTAGAAAAGGCATACGATGATTTGGCAGTTTTATTCTTTGGGATAGAAGGAGTAAAAAGTATAGAGGTGAACCGGAAGACAAAAAAATCCGGTAAGAAGACTATGCGAAATGCAGATACGAGAAATATCGCAAATGCGAAAAAGGCGCACTAGACAAGCGAAGGGCAAAGTGGTATTCTGATAAAAGCCCGATAAGCTATGTGTCACCCCTAAAAAAGGCATTGTTTTTCTTCTGTGAAGGCAGAGCGGGTAGGCAGAAATACCGCCCGCTCAAAACTCCAGAATTATGAAAAATCGGTTAAAAATGGGTAATTAAGTGTACTTAGATCAGCTCGCATAGTATAATTAAATTGTAGATAATACGCATTAGCGAGAATAAAGGAGTGACAAAGCTATGGCAATTTGGACAAGCAGATACAGCAATAAAGAGTTGGTAGAGAACAAAGACAAGTATTATTGTGTCGGAATCAGTTTGGGAACACCGAAATTTCCGCTGGGGTATACCGTAGAACAGCAGTGCTATTCGCTGGCACCGAAAGGATATATGCTGAGAATGGAACTGGAGAAGTTCACCGAGGAGTATTACCGGAAGTTGGAAGGCATCGGCAATGACAAGATCATCAACATGGTAATGCGATTCGAGGCAACGGCGGCGGCCGAAGGCAAAGAATTGGTTTTCCTGTGTTACGAGGATGTAAGAATCCCTGAAGACTGGTGCCACAGAACAGTATTCGCTCAGTGGTATTGCGAACAGACAGGAGAAATCATCAAGGAACTGCCGGACCCAAATCCGCCAAAAGTAAAGAAACCGCCTGTACAGAAGCAGGCAAAGAAAGAAGAAAGCAAGCGCACAGCCGCTCAGAAGGAAACCAAGATGGAAACGGAAGGCTATGAACAGATGAGTTTGTTTGGTATGGCTGGTGCGATGATATAATATCCGGAACTGGTGAAAGAATCACATTTCTCTTCCAGAGGAAAGTTCCTGTTCGTTGCAGGGTTCCGGTCCAAAAGAAACGGCATCGTATCTTCGGGTACGGTGCCTTAATTTGTGCAATATGCCAGAACAGTCTCTGAAAATCCCGGCATGGTATCAGAGATTGATCTGGCTTTTTGTATAAAGTGAACAAAAAAGGAGGGAAATTAGGATGGAGAGAGGAGTTGTATCGGCCACCTGCATAGCACAACACATTGAGACATTCAGAAAACAGGCTGCGAGTGATGCAAAAGCGGATTTCGGAGAGCCATGCCAGAACTGCCCGATGAATAAGGAGTGCAATTTTGACTGGCTCTCGAACATGGCACCGCTGTTGAAAGATTCAATGGTGAAGATCAGAATGGTTCTTCCGGCGCAGTGTTGAATACAGGACAAGATCCACGCACATCTCGGCGAGGATAAGGGCAATCATCCGAACAGTCACAGGAATAGCCCAATATCTTATAGCCAGGAGCTGCGGCACCGAGCATAGAAAACTCGGCGTAATCAACACGAACACCATGCCGTTCTTCCAGGTAAGGGCAGTAATCATGGTGTATGAGAGAAATCCGTCTCGACAATATAATTCACCTCCGGTTTATTACTCGGCTCGTATGAGCCTGTAAAGACAGTATAGTACAGTTTTAGAAAAACGGAAAGAAAGGAGAAGAAAGCAATGGCGTTTTTTATGGACCCAGGGGCAATGTTCTTGGGGTGTTTAGGTCCATCGGAGCAGAAGTTTCTGGTCACTCTGATAGAAACGGCAGCAAAGTCCGGGTACACAAGATTTGTTGAGCCATGTGCCGGCACCTTCGCAATGGCAAATCTGGCAGTGCAGAATGGATTCAAGCCGGAGCAGATTGAAACCAGCGATGTCAATATGATGTCAACGGTCCTTGGATATGCGATAACCGGGCAGTCATTGGAACCACTGGAAATCCATGCACAAGGATTCAGCGATGAGGAGCTTCTTGATCCTGCAACAGCGTTGTACGCACAGCTGTATCTCAGAACATCAAAGAACGCAGGGAATGATTATTTCTACCAGATACTCACGGACCTACGGCTTAGGAGAGAAGAACACATAGAGAGCATCAACCGGCAGATAGAAGTCATTCGGAATCTGCTCGGTGGCATGAGCTACAGACCACTGGATATGTGGGAACATCTGAAAGAAGTGCTGGATGATCCGCACGCTTTAGTGATTGCAAATCCACCGACCTATTTTTCAGGCTATGAAAAGTTCTATGATACGCAGGGCAAGATGACCTGGAAGGAACCACCGTATGAGCTGTTTGATCCGGAGACCGGACACCAGCAGTTCTACGATCTCTGCATGAACGCAAAAGCATTGGTAATTTGCTACCAGGAGAAAAGAGTAGGAGAGGCAGTCGGCTATACGATATACGCCCGATCCGGCACAAGAGCAGACTTGAACGCCTACATAACCACGAACCGGGAGGAAGAGGCAACAGCCTTGGCAAATGGCAAGAAAATCAAGCGGCCGGCAGAGAGTAAGCTACAGCCATTAGACTGCAGTATGCTTCCCAGGGACTACGAGATCAAGGAAGACAGCAAAGTGCAGGTTATCCCAATCAAAGCAGCAGAGGCTCAGTATTACAGAGAGCTATGGACACATAATTTCGTTGGCTCATCGGCCACGTTCAACAGGGCATTGCTGATTGATGGGTATGTAGCCGGCGTGTTTGGAATCTCGAAGATGGCATCTGACAGCGTGTTTGTATGGTATGTGATGAAGGTTCCACACAAAACGTACCGCCTCGGAAGACTGTGCTATATGCTGGCACAGAACAGAGCGTTTGTGGATACGCTCCTGGACAATATCGAGCAGGAGAAAGTCACGAAGATGCGGACTGCAATGCTTACCAGGTATCCGGAAAACAAAGAAGTCAGGGGCATCATGAAACTGGTAAACAGGGTGGAAGACAAGAAGAATGGATACAAGCTCACATATGAGGCAGAACTGGTTGAAGGCAGGAGTGAGCAGCAGACACTTCAAGAATGGCTAAGGAGGGAGAATGAATGGCAGAAGAACAGGGCAAAGGCATCCAGCAAATCGAAGGGTGCGAAGTAATCTACGATATGGGTTCGGGTTTGGTGATTGCCAAAGTTCCGCTGGATAAAGTCAAGGAACAGGACATCAATGCTAGAATCATGATGGACCAGATGCAGGATCAGCTGACCGCAAACATTAAGAAACGAGGACAGTTGGAGAGCCTGCCCCTTTTCGTTCTGATAGACGGAAAACTCGAAATTATCAGTGGCCACCACAGAGTAAAGAGCGCAAGAGCTGCAGAGATGAAAGAGATCGTTGCTATTGTTGATGTGTCCGGTCTCTCACGTAGTAAGATAGCTGCAAAGCAGCTGGCGCACAATGCAATTTCTGGTTTCGATGATGGTAGTACTCTGAGAGAAATTGTGAAGATGATAGACGATGTGGATGATATGATTGAATCGTTTGTTGGAAAAGAAATCATGGAAGAACCGATGAAACAGTATAACAAGATGCTGAGCCCAGCGGTTCAGTTTGATTTTAAGAATGTTACTTTCACATTCCTGCCGCATCAGGTGAATGATATGGACATATTGGTGAAGGATCTGGAATCTAAAGCTCCGGAAATCGTTGGAGTTGCTTCATACGAGCAGTGTAAGGCATTTGTGGAGACATTAAGCAAATACCAGAAGTTTACGGACATCAGAAACGTAGGAGCAGCTATCCATTCAATGATCGAGAATGCCAACGAGAAAATGGATGCAGCTGGGTTTGATGCAGAAGAGGAATGGACATATCTGGCGAAGGTGTTTGGGAGCAATGCGATTCCTGCGGATGCCGCCGAAGTAATCAAACAGGCCATCAAGAAGGCTGAGAAAGAGGGAACCATCACCAGCAAGAACCGGTGGCAACTGATTGAATACCTTTGCGCTGACTATCTAGGTAAATAGATAAGGCATGGCAGCTAAGGTCAAATACAATCCAGATTATCACGATAACTGGGCGTGGTCTTTGGCTGCTATGGGAGCTACCAATGAAGAAATCGCAAAGGCAATGGGAGTTTCCAAGCGGACGATCATCCGCTGGAGCCAGGATCACGAAAGTTTCGGTAGCGCATTGGCCCAGGGAAAGGGAGTTTCCGATGCGAAGGTAATCAGGAGCCTGTATCAGAGAGCAGTCGGCTATGAGTACGAGGAAGAGAAGAAAATCATTGAGTATGACAAAGACGGAAACGTGAAACCGATCAAAATTGAGAAGACCAAAAAGCAAGTTCCGCCGGATGTAGGAGCGCAGTGCTTCTGGCTAAAGAATCGTCAGAGAGATAAATGGCAAGACCGGCCAGAAGTTATACCAGACACAGGAGCAGACGATGGAGACCAGATTCAGTTTTATCTTCCGGATAATGGGAGGGACGGCTGATGGGGAAAATAATCAGGATTGGACCGCAGAAAGGACCACAGGAAAGATTCCTTGCAACCTCTGCGGATATTTGTATTTATGGTGGAGCAGCGGGAGGCGGCAAGACTTTCGGGTTGCTTTTGGAGCCGATCCGGCACATGAACAACAAAAATTACAATGCGGTTATCTTTCGAAGCAATTACACACAGGTCACATCTCCTGGTGGTTTGTGGGATAGTTCAGGTAAAATTTATAGCCTCGTAAAGGGGGCTTATCCATTAAAGACACCTAAACTACACTGGACGTTCAAAAGTGGTGCTACGGTCAACTTTGCCCACTTAGGTAGTGATTCTGATTGCCAGAACTGGCAAGGTTCGCAGATCGCAATGATAGGATTCGATGAGCTGACGCATTTTTCAAAGCATCAGTTTTTTTATATGCTGTCACGAAACCGTACTGATTCTGGAGTAGCACCGTATGTTCGGGCAACGTGCAACCCTGATGCCGATAGCTGGGTAGCTGATTTCATTAAGTGGTGGATCACACCAGAAACCGGTTATCCGATACCGGAGAGAAGCGGCGTAATCCGATACATGGTAAGGCTGAATGATGAGATCATTTGGGGAGACAGCAAGGAGGAACTGGCAGCACAGGGATATGATGCACAGGATGTAAAAAGCGTGACATTCATAGCCAGTACATTGCAGGACAATCAGATCTTGATGAAGATGGACCCTGGATACCTGGCGAACTTAAAAGCCCTGCCTACGGTAGAGAGGGAACGTCTTCTGCTTGGAAACTGGAAGATTAAAGCGGCGGCCGGCCTGTTCTTCCGCAGAACTCAGGTCGGAGAAATGCTGGAGGAATTGCCGAAAGATGTTATTTCCTGGTGCAGAGGTTGGGACCTTGCAGCAACCAGCGAAGATGAAGACGGCGATCCGGCATATACCGCAGGCGTTCTGATCGGAAAGAGAAAGAGCGGTAGATACATCGTGGCAGACGTAATTAACAAGCGTTTGGCTGCTTCTGATGTAAGAACAATCATTAAAATGACAGCGCAGGCAGATAAGGCAAAATACAAGCGAGTGATTGAAAGACTTCCACAGGACCCAGGGCAGGCCGGGAAAGAACAGGCTCAATCCTATGTGAAGTTCCTGGCAGGCTTTCTGGTAAAGACCATAGGTGAGTCTGGAAGCAAGGAATCCAGAGCAGAGCCGTTTGCAGCGCAGTGGCAGGCTGGAAATGTAGATGTGCTGATTGGAGAGTGGAATGAAATGTACTTCAATCAGCTGGAATCATTCCCGGAATCAAAATTTAAGGACATGGTGGACGCCAGCAGTTCAGCTTTCAATGAAGTTGAGAGCGGAGCTACATTCTCGGCACCGCCAAAAGATACGCTCAGCAAGAGCAGTTATTGGAGAGGATGAGATTAAGTATGAATGGAATAAGAGTAAACAATACTGCAGCATCTGCCAGTGCGATCGCAAGCATGGGCGGTTATGGTTGTAAAAAATACAATGTTCCTGGAGGAGACGCAGAAGAGTTCAAGGCAGACGGTATAGGAACTTTTGTTTTCGTGATCCAGGCATTTGAAGATACAGAAATTCTGACCGTAAAGGCTTGTTGGGACGCACCGACAGATGTAGATGGCATTATTATTCCTGCTGGTATGTGCCTGTATGTGAAGGCAGAAAGCGTAACCATATCAAGCGGATGCGGCGTGATCTATTACGAGATGGCTTCATAAAGGAGGCGGTGAGCATGATGTTATCATTGCAGAATAGCATAAACAGCAGGAACGGACCGGGAGGAAATAAGAACCGATCCGTTTGGTTGCGTGTAGGAGTAACTGGTGTAGCATTCCAAGCAGTAAATCAGCCATGTGGAACGCAAGGGTCGTTGGCTAAGTCGGCGGTTGCTGGCTACATCGTCAGAGAAACAGTTCAGATTGCTGACTCTGGATACGGAGTGAGCTTCAGAATAAAAGCCTGCGGGCAGAAAAGGAGGCTGATGTAAAGTGAGTAAAGAAATAGGACGCATCGGCCAGAGGCGTTACGGTGGAGTTATCTATGAAGAGTTTCTTCCGGAACTGAGAGGAAGCAGAGGAGTAGAGATTTACCGAGAAATGTCAGAGAATGATGATGTAGTCGGTGCGATCCTTTATGCGATAGAAATGCTGGTTCGGCAGACCGATTGGATTGTGGAACCGGGAGGCGGCACAGCAAAAGACCGGGAAGCAGCTGAGTTTGTACAATCATGTATGGATGATATGCAAAGTACATGGGTTGATACAGTCTCAGAGATCCTGTCATTCCTTACTTATGGCTGGAGCCTACATGAAATTGTGTACAAGCGTAGAATGGGAAATACAAGGGATACCAGAACCAGAAGCAAATACAGCGATGGTTTGATTGGATGGGCGAAGCTCCCGATTCGTTCCCAAGAAACTCTGTACCAGTGGGAATACGATGAAGCAGACAATCTGGTAGGTATGACACAGATGCCGCCGCCGGACTTTGGACTGCTGACAATTCCGATGAGTAAGGCACTGCTGTTCAGGACCAAGGTACGAAAGGACAATCCAGAGGGTAGAAGTATTTTGAGAAATGCGTACCGGTCATGGCATTTCAAGAGAAGAATCCAGGAGATTGAAGGCATTGGCATTGAACGTGACCTTGCCGGACTGCCGGTGATTTACACTCCGGAAGACATGGATATATGGAACTCTGAAGACGAAACCATATCAAGGATTAGAGCAGAGCTGGAAAATATGGTTCGAGGTGTCCGAAGAGATGAAAGAGAAGGTCTCGTTCTTCCCGGGGGCTTCAAGATGGAACTTTTAAGCACTGGCGGTTCCAGACAGTTTGACACCAATGCGATTATTGACCGCTACGATACCAGAATTGCTATGACAGTTCTGGCAGACTTTATTTTCTTAGGGCATCAGCAAAATGGTTCATGGGCTTTAAGCTCAGACAAGACAGAATTGTTTGCGATGGCCTGTGGTGCGTATCTGGATATTATTGCAGAGACGTTCAATAGCCAGGGAATACCGAATCTGATCGATATTAACGGAGACCATTTTGCTGGAATTACAGATTATCCAAAGCTGACGCATGGAGACATTGAAGATGCCGACATTGCAAAGGTATCTGCGTTTGTTAAGGATATGGTTGGAATTGGAGTTTTGGTACCGGATGATGGTCTGGAAGATTATATCAGGCAGATCGGGAAGCTTCCGGAAAGAACGGATGATACTAGAGAGCTGAGCCAGACAAGGGAAGAACAGCAGGGACAGAATGAACCACCAGAACCCGAAACAGCCGCAGGCAAGGAACCGAAAGAAGATGATGAGGAAATCTCCGAGGAAGCGGTAGAAGCGGCCAAAAAACGCTTGGGAAGAGTGTAGATATGGCATTTTTGATAAGACCGCCAGGTCAAGTGAAAAAGGCAAAAGCAAAGCTGAAACCGAAGTCAAAGAATGCTCAGGAGATTCTAAACAGACTGCAGGGTTTCTTGAACCAGAATACCAGCGAACCAGTAGAAATCCTCTGTAGCTTTTGGGAAGACCAAAGAAATGCCATCACCTATAAAGAACTGAGGGAAGTAGTGCAAAGCGGTATGCTCACACAGAAGCAGTTCGAGGATTGGCAGCAAGATTATTCAGTCCTGGTTGAGAAAAAGATGGCAGGTGTATGGATGTCTGCAATGGCGGCAGGCGTTGCCGGTCAGCCGATGTTTGATAGCTTATCATTCAGCATCAATACGCAGGACCCTGGAATTGTATCGTGGATCAAAGACAGGGGAGCTGAATTTGTGACATCGTGTACAGCAGAGCAGAAAAAGGCCATCCAGTCGTTGTTGGTAAAGAAGATCACAGATCAGCACACGGTTGACGAACTGGCAAGATTCATTCGCCCATGTATAGGCCTTACAGATGGTGACACAAAAGCGGCATTGAAGCTGTACGATACCGTAAAGGCCACATTGCAAACTAATCATCCACGAATGAAGCCGGAAAACATCCGGAAGAAGGCACTGGATGCGGCACAGAAGTACGCAGAGCAGAAACATCGGCAGAGAGCTTTCACTATAGCTCAGACAGAACTGGAATTTGCGTACAACCGAGGAGCCGACCAAGGAGTAAGACAGGCACAGTCCCAAGGCCTTATAGGAAAGACAATCAAGAGATGGATCACATCCGGAGATGATTCGGTTTGTTCCATTTGCGCTGCATTAGACGGTACCGAAATCGAGATGGATGATAATTTCGATTTTAAGGGCCGTCTTTTGTTTGCCGGTCAGAAAATGCTACCGCCAGCACATCCACGTTGCGCTTGTGCTGTTGAGTACATTGAGATTGAGCCACCTTTATTTCAGCCGGAAAACATGACTGAGATTGAAACAGAGGTGGATGCAGAAGAACAGAAAGAGTTTTCATCCGGCGAAGAGGCCGAGGAATACTTCGGAAAGCGGCCAGACAGATCGTTGCGGAGAAGTGATCGGGAAGAATATGACAGGCAACTGGATTATTTCAAAACTCAGTCACCGTATGGGAAGTGGAGCCAGCAGACAACATCACAGGAAGAGACATCAATTACAAATTACTGCGGACCAGATTACAGTGCGATTAATGGATTGCTGAGAAGAGAAATGACAGAAAACCAGGTTAAGTTGTGGGATGATCTCGGCAACCGTAAAATTTCAGAGATGATTTCGGATATCAGTTCTGCCATATCAAAGTTTGAGCTTCCAGAAGACATTAAGGTGTTCAGAACTTGTGAGAACGATGTTCTGGAGAAGTTGCAGACAAAGATAGGAAGTACGTTCCATGATGATGGTTTTGTCAGCACATCCGTTGTCAGAGAGAAACAGGCAAGCGGAAATATCTTCATGGAGATAAGCGTTCCTAAAGGGCAAGGTGTAGGAGCCTGGGTAAATCCATTGTCCGGAAAACCAGAAGAGTATGAATTTCTGCTGAACAGAGGAACTGATTTTCTGGTGACTGACATAGGCCAGGACGGAGCGGACACAATAATCCGAATGAAAGTTACTGGCAGAACAGAAACGGAATGGTCGTATGCAACGAAGGAAGAGGTGATAGAGCAATGGAAACGAAGAGGAGTTTACAGCGAAGAAAGCGCAAAACTTCTATGACGAAAGAGGAATTAGCCAGCGCCTTTGGTTTAGGGACGAGCAAGTTTCAATGTACAGCAGATCAGCTGACAGAAAATGAGGTTGAAAAGAGGAGAAAAGTGAAAATGAAGAAATTTTCAGATATGATCCAGAAATCCGGCAATCAGGAAAAACCGAAAGCCAGGGAATCTCCGGTAAAAAAGAGAATGTTTAAGATCACAAAGCGTGATGATGAGCAGATGCTTGCCTTCGGGTGGGCGAATGTATCCATTCGATCAGATGGAGAACTGATTGAAGACTGGCAGGAAGATATTGTAGAGCCAGAAGATCTGGAGCAGGCAGCGTATGAATTTGTGCAGCTATACCGAGAAGGTGGAGAGATGCACGAAAGAGGCGGTGTTGCTACTTTGGTTGAGAGCGTAGTATTTACCGAAGAGAAACAGCGGGCCATGGGTATTCCGGAAGGAACGCTTCCTGTCGGCTGGTGGATTGGCTTCAAAGTGCTTGATGCAGATGTATGGGAAAAGGTCAAAGATGGCACATATTCTATGTTCAGTATTGAAGGAGAAGCAGAAAGGGTAGAAGTGAAAGATGAAAATTAAATTTGTCGTTTGCCGAAGCGGGAAATGCCCTATATGCGGAAGAAACTGGGCTTGGCTGATTAAGGAATGCATTTGCGGGTATGGAGGACCGCTGATACCAGACGAATAAAGAGACGTATAGCGATTTTCAGCACGCCAAACCTATCAATCCTACCCTAGAGATTGTAAAAATGGCTCTGGTAGAGATTTTTGAACTGAATATTGTGATAATTCAGAGAGGCATCCTTGGCGGGTGCCTTTTTGCATTATAAATCCAGAAGAAAGGAGGAACAGCATGGCAACAAAGTTAAAAAACCTCAAAGTTAAGAAAGTTGACTTTGTGGACGAGGGAGCCAATCCGGATGCACATATTGAGCTGTTCAAACGTAAAGATGGAAAACCGGAGGAAGATCCTAAGAAACCAAAAGAAGATGATGAAGAGGAAGAGAAGCAAAATGAAGGTGGCGTAATGAAACGCCTTTTATCAGCTATCGCAAAGATGGTCGGAATAAATCCGGGCGAGCTGAACAGTGCGATAGAAGAGATCGAGAAAGGTAATTCAGAGTCCTTCAAGGAAAAGATGGCACAACGAAAGGCTCAGAAAATCGCAGATGAAATATGGGACTTTTGTTATGCACTGCAGTCTTCCTTATGCTCTGTTTTATGGGATGAAGACCTGGACGGAGCAGGAGCCACAGCAGCTATGATTGAGAACCTGGACGAATTCTATTCCGTAGTGAAAGATGCAATCAGCCAGTGGTCCGATGGCAAGGTATCAAATATAGCAAAGAACGATCAGAAAATTTCCGAAGAGGAACTGGCAGTTATGAAATCTGCGCAGGTAAGGCTGAACGAGGCAATTCAGAAAGCTTCCGAGGAAAAAGAAGACGGACCAGAAGACGATGAACCGAAAGGAGACGGAGAAGAAATGAAAATCGACAAGAGCAAAATGACAGAATCTGAAAGAGCGTTTTTTGAAAGTATTGAAAAACGTTATGGTACAGAGGAGGGCACTGGTACACCGGAAACACCGCCGGCAGTAACTCCGCCAACACAGGGAACTGCTCAGTCCTCAGAAGAGGCAGTAGCAAAAGCCCTTCAGACCCTGGGGCTTACAGGTGCTACAAATACCGGAGTTGCCGGAACTGCTGATACCGGAGATGATATTTTTAAGGGCTTAAACCCAGGCTTAAAAGCACAGGTTGAAGCACTTATTAAATTTAAGGCTGATGCAGAAGAAAAGGAAATGAAAGAGATTTGCAAACGGTATGCAATTCTCGGAAAGACAGAGGAAGAGCTTCTGCCGGTACTCAAAAGCACAAAGGCAGTGAGCCAGGAAGCATACGATCAGGTAATCAAAACTTTGAACGATGCGAAAGCTGCTGTTGAAAATTCTGGCACATTTTCTGAAATCGGAAAATCCGGACACGCTGGTGCTTCAAAGGGACCAGATGCGAACTCTGCTGAAGGGAAAATTGACAGCATCGCAAAGAGCTATATTGAGAAAAATCCAACAATGAGCTATGTGGACGCATTAGCAAAGGCGTGGGAAGACAATCCGCAGCTGGTGCTTCAGTACGAAGAGGAAGCAGGAATTTAAGAAGGAGGTAAAAAACAATGGGTAAGAATTACAACGGAACACAGATCAGTCAGAGCGTAACAGTTTCCGAGGTGGCCGGAGCTACCGTTGAAGACTGCAGAAATAAGATTTTTGTGTATGACGAAAACGGAAAAGCAATCCTGGCCACTGGAGGAACAAAGCCGTTCATCGGCGTGGCTCTGATCGAAGCAGGTATCAATGATATGTTCGGAGAAGTATCTGGAAAGGTGGAGGTAGGAGACGACATCGACATCCAGATTAAAGACATTGGATCAGTGATTGCAGGAGAGGCCATTTCCAAAGGCGATGAAATCACAGCCGGAGCAGATGGAACTGCAGCAAAGGCAAAGGCCGGGGACTATGTTCTTGGTATTGCGCTCAGCAAAGTTGCCAAAGACGGATATGCCAGAGTGCAGATCAGCAAATATCAGAAAAATGCGTAAGCAGGAGGTAAGAAAGAATGGGTAGAAGAGTAACAACAGCCGATATTCAGGTAGAAATTGCAAAAGGAGCCTTTAGACCGCATACAGCACTGTCTAATATGGCTCTTTCTTATTACCAGAATGACAAAAAATATTTTGCCAGAACAATTTTTCCGATGTGCCCGGTAACCCTGTCATCTGACAGCTACTATATCTTCAACAAAGAAGATTTACTGCGAGACAACTGGAAGAGAAAACCGGCATACGGTAAGGTTGAGCCGGCAGTTCTTGGAGAAAGTGGACAGACCTATACCTGCCAGGTAGATCAGATGATTGCAGGCATCGACCAGATTCGTCAGACTGACCTTATCAGAAGACAGGGTCCGTCTATCAGAGATCCGAGACAGCAGAGAACCAAAATGATTGCAGCCCAGGCAAACATTCACCAGGACGTGCTGTTTGCAAAGAATTTCTTCAAAGCGGGCGTGTGGGAGAATGAGTTTGCTGGCGTAGACAGCACATCTGTATCAGACAAGCAGTTTATCAAGTTCTCAAATGGCAACTCAGATCCTATTTCCTTTATCGAGGAAAGAGCAACTGAGATGGAAGAACTTACAGGACGCAGACCGAACCGTATGGCTCTCGGTGTGAATGTTTACAATGCACTGAAAAAACATCCGGCAATTCTGGAAAGAGTAAAATACAGCGGATCAACAGCTAATCCAGCCATGGTCAATGCAAATGTTCTGTCTCAGCTGTTCGAGATGGAACGTCTTTCTGTGCAGCGTTCTATCATGAACAATGCAGCACTTGGGGAAGAGGCAAAAATGCAGTACATCGGCGATCCGAACGCATTCCTGCTGGCATATGCTACAGATTCACCGGCAGTAGATGAACCGAGCGCAGGATATATCTTTACTTGGGATATGTTAGGTAACGGAAATGTGCTTCCAATTCGTCAGTTTGAAGGCGAACAGGGAACCCACAGTGAGTTTATCGAAGGCCTCATGGCAACCGACATGAAAAAGACCGGAGATGATCTGGCAATGTTCTTCAAGGACGCTGTCTAAGGAGGGTAATTATGAAACTGATTGCAAAGAAACCTTGTAGCTTTGGCGGCAAGGCTTTTTTCATCAATGACGAGATCCCGGTCGATGCCGTTCTGAATCCAAAACAGCAGGAAGAACTTGGAGTGCTGTCTATTGTTTCTGATGGAGAAGCCACAACCGGTATTCTGGAAACAGGCTTCCAGGAAACAGATATTGCAATCCCGGTCTTCAAAAGCTATGACGGAGATACTGCACAGGTAATGGGAGTTTCGCTGAATATCGGGGAAATACAGGAAGTTTTCTCTATCATGCAGATGAACGTAGAGGAAGCTACGAAGGCAATCGAAGCCACAAAATCTGAAAATATGCTGATTGTGATTCATGCCTGCGATTCGCGCGCTGGAGTAAAGAAAGCGGCTCAAAAGAAAGCAGACAACTTATCCTCCACCAATGGGAGTACAAACGATCCTGCAGGCGGTAACGAGTTCGTAGACCATAGTACGCAAGACGAAACACCGTCTGGAAAATAATTCGGAGGTGAACCCTTATGGCAAAAGGCACATACACCTATGATCCAGGGAATATCATAACTGCAGGACTTGATCTGATGAGGTTTGAACTGGGAGATACGATGGTAGAAGGTGGAGCAGATACCTGTGCATTGACAGACGAAGAAATTTCAGCGGCTCTGAAAAAATATCCGAAGAAGTGGAAAAGAGCAAAACTCATGTTGTTGGAAAGCATCTGCAGAAGGTTTGCGTTTGAAGTGGACACGAAAGAAGGTCCACTTTCTTTTTCACTGTCTGACCGGGCAAAAGTCTGGAAAGAAGATTACCTAAGTCTGAAAAAGGAAGTAAGCCTGGAATCAATGGCAGTTCCATCACCGCCGACCGGAAACAGCTATAAAGACCCGTATTTCTATACAGGTATGCTGCGGAATCCAAGAACAGGAAGGCTGGATGAATGATGAGAAGAGCAATGATGTATCTGCGGCCAGGAAATTTATATAAAGAGTTTGTGATCGAAGATAACAAAGCTGATATCGGTAAAACAGGAAGGGCTACAGCTTCGTTTTCTGGCGATGGAAGCCGGACGCTAAAGGGAGCACTTGCGGAAGCAACACCGAAACAAAAGGTTGAGTGGCAACAGCTTCAGCATCCGATTTCCCACACGATCATACAGGATGGGCGGCCGAAGGCAAAGGCAGAAGACAAGCTGATACTGGGAGAAAGAATATTCTTGATTCAGGGCATAGATGACCCGGGAAGTATCGGAGTCTGCACCATTTACTATGTCGAGGAAAGGATGGATGTGAAGTGAGGTTGTGGATAGATACGGCAGCACTTGGAACAGCAGGCCAAGCAGTACAGGCAAAGGTTGGCGAAATGAAAGCCAGAGTAAATCAACAGGTGTTGTCAAGAGGAACAAGAGCGGTCAACCAGCTCAGAAACGCTGAATTGGAAGTCCTCAGAGGAAAAGGAAGCGGAAGAACTTACAGGAAATATCCATATAAGTCAACCTACCAGGCATCCGCTCCTGGAGAACCTCCGGCAAGGCGTACAGGCAATTTAAGGTTGCATTGGACAGGAAATGTAAAAGGCGGTGGAGGCAATATCACTCTGGAGCTTGAAAGCGCAGAGTTTTATGCCGGTTATTTGGAAAACGGTACAAGAAAGATGGCACGAAGACCATTCAAGGACCGGATCACACAGAAAGCATTGCCACCGATTAAAGCAATCTTTAATGAACCATATTTGTAGGAGGTGATGCGTAGAAATGAGTCTGATTATGGACAAACAGGAAAAAGTGTTTGATTGCAGCACAATTAAAAGGGGCGATCTGATAAGCGCACAGCATTCCTGTTGGAAAGAACCAAAATCCGGAATTGTATCTGCAGTTACGCCGGAGGAAATCAAGATATTATATCAGCCGGCTATTGCGAATGTTACCAATTTTCTCACAATCCAGGCAGATGATGTTGTGACAGGCCAGTGGAAAATCCGCTGGTCTGAAAATTTGGAGAGCATTGAAGAATATGATCCGGAAAAAACGGAGGTAAAAGCGAGTGATTCTTGAAGAGTTGATGCATGAACGATTTGCCACGTATTCGTTTTTTAAAGATCAAATGGCGGTATACGCTGGACTGCCTGCAGTTTTTTACCAGGGAGCACCGGACGATAGGCAAAAAGGTTGGGAAGGAGAACAGTACCCGAGAATCGTATATACGATTGATATGCAGGCAGATGAAGAGAGGAAAAGCGCAGGTGTTATGCAGGTAGATCTCTACTGCGATGAGAGAAAAACTCTTCCGGAAGATATCGAGCCATACATCAGAAAGTGCCTGGTAAATCTCATCGTGAAGCCGGAAGGAAATTCACACTATGCGTTTGCTTGGGCGAGAACAGAAATGTTTTCCCTGGAACGGAGTGCGAGAGATAGAGGCGTTGACACAATGATAGTTGGAGCCTCTGTCCGGTTTGATATTCTGGAGTACAGCCGGCAGAAAACGGCGAATCCAGATCCAGTACAGGCATTGAGCAGATGGTTGAAGAATCTGGAAAAAGAAAGCCTGGTTATAGGAAAAGATCATATTGAAAAATTCTTCGAGCCGAGTGGAGAACACCCGGCTTTTTACGTTCGTGTGCAGTCATACAAAACGAACAGAGCGACCTATGCGCTTACATGGGTGGATTGCAATTTGGCAATTCATATAATCGTGCCGGAGCCAGAAAACCGTAGCTTATGGGCGAGATACATTGCGGATAGACTGAATATGGCCGGGGAAGTAATCATGCTGGATGATAGCCCGATGCTGATATTTGAGGTGTCCGTGGAAAACAACGCCGATTATTTGACAAGAGGACAGGTTATGGTGAAGGCACAATATTCTATTCCAAGGATCGGTGAGGTTGAACACCCACTGAGCAAGATTAAAGTAAGCCAGAAGGAGGAAAAGTGAATGGCAACAAAAAAAGCCGTAGAAGCTGCGAATACAGCTGAAAACAACGAACCCTTAAATTCCATTGCTGAGAAAGAAAAAAACGAAGCCAGACCCGGTAACGAATCCACAGCAGTATCAGAAGGGGAATCTATCTACACAATCAATGAGTTTGCAAAAGCAGCGGCAACAGCGTTTGAAAGGCCTTACAGTCCGGATATCGTTCGTGCCGCTTTTCTTTTGGCAGGAGCAAAAGAGGCAACTAAGAAGGAAGCCTCAGTTATTATCAAAAAATTCTTAGGCGAGGAGGTAAAAGAGTAATGAGCGGATCTTTTAGAGCAGGAGAAGAAAAGGAACGTCCTGGCGTATACAGACGCCATGTTAATGCTGGAGGGTCAGATGTTGCTGGTGCTGCGGAGAATGTGGGACTGGCAGTAGTAAGCGGAACATGGGGACCGCTGAACAAACCGGTTATTACCGAAGGCTCCGATGATGTAGCTTCAATTATTGGAGGCGGCAAGGGAGCAAACGTAATTACCCAGATGAGAATTGGTGGCGCAAACACCATTGTAGTAGTCAGAGTTGGCTCAGGTGGAACACAGGCATCAATTACCCTGAAGGATGATGCAGATGCAGATGTTGTTACTCTGACAACTTTATATCCGACCAGTAGAGCGTTTACAGTAACCATCAAAGAATCCCTGGAGGATGATACACAGAAAATGGCAATCATCCAGGAGGGAACAAAGGATCTGGAAACAGTAACTTTTGCTGCAGGTTCCGCAGAGGTGGCTGGGATTATCGCTGCTTTCACAAATAGCGCATATGTAAAAGCGGTTAAAAAGGCAGACGGAAGCGGAAAACTGAAAACAATTTCTCAGTCAAAATTCACCGGAGGAACAGATCCTACAGTGAACACAGAAACGTATGATGCAGGATTTGAGGCGAGTGAGGAAGAGACTTGGGATGGCGTTGCTGTTGACTCCGAGGAACCGGCAGTACATATGCTTCTGTATACTTTCATCAACAGAAAGTTTGAGGAAGGAATGTATCCGTATGCCTGCGTTGGCGAGCCTAAGAGTGTTGCAATCGACACAAGAATCCAGCACGCCGCAGCTTTTAACGATTACAAAATGCACTATGTACTTAATAGCTGGGTTGGCACAGACGGAGTTGTGTATGAGGGATACTTAGCGGCCGCAAGAATTATGGGAATGATTATTGCAGTTGCATCTAACTCCACCCTTACTCATGCCGTAATCACAGGCGCAGCAAGTCTGAATGAGTCACTGAAAAATGCAGTTATCAAGAAGGCCCTTAAAGCTGGTTGTCTGGTTCTTTCACTTAGCAAAAGCCGCCAGGTATGGATTGAGAAAGCAATCAATACCCTTACCGTTTTGTCAGCAGATCAGGACAAAGGCTGGAAGAAAATTCGCCGTATGAAAACCAGATTTGAGCTGGAGGATCGTGTAGACGCTACAATCGAAAATCTGGGAACTTCACTTGATAACGACGATGATGGACGAGCAACCGTAATCTCAGCAATTACTGATGTTATGGACGCAATGGTAGGAGAGAAAAAGATTTCACCTGGTGGAACCGTAGAACTGGATGCTTCAAACCCACCAAAGGGAGACAGCGCATGGTTCAATATTTCCCCGGACGATATCGACAGCATGGAGATCTTTTATCTGACCTATCGTTACAGATTTGCTCCAGAAGAAGAGGAAGAATAAGAAAGGAGATAAAACATTATGGGTATTATCAATACACAGGCAGTAGCAGATGGAAGAAAAGTTCGCACCGGAAAAGATGGCGCATTGTATAACGGAAAAGGGAAACTTCTTGCTACTGTAGAAGTGTTTCAGGCACAAATGGGAGTCACCAATCAGAAATATCATCCGCTGGGAACACCACTGGAACAGGAAATCCTGGATTCTATTGGCACAACTTTAACCTTTACCGAATGTGTGGTAGAAGACGGGGAATTTATTACTGATCTCTTAAAAATGCAGAGTACCGGCATTCAGCCGAACTGGAAGTTACAGGGCGTGGTAAAAGGAATTAATGGAAGCGAAGAACGTCTTATCTACCCGAACTGCGTACCTTCTGGAAATATTGATTTACAGAATGTATCGGTCGGAAGCCTTGTAAAACGTCAGTGGTCCCTGTTCGTGAATGGCGAAGTAAAACAGCAGGGAAAATTAAAGGCCTGAGAAAAATTGAATAGAGAATAGACATAGGCCGCAGCGTTAAGTTTGCGGCCTTTATTTTGTTTTAGGAGGAAAAATCAAATGGCAAAGAATACAGAAAACGTAACAGAAGTTCAGATGTCACCGGAAGAGACAAAGGCAAATGTAAGAATGTATGAAGACGACATTTTGGGAGGCCTGATGGCCGCAGCTGCTTACAAGACAGATATGGACGAGGTCGCAAAGATCCAGATCATCAGACACAAGGCGGTTGTCCTGGAGTTCAGAATCCGTCCGCTGTCCGAAGATGAATACGTCAAAATCAAAAAGAAAAATACCAACTACAAGAAAAATAAAGCGAACGGCCTGAGAATTGCAGAAAGTGTAGACTCCGCAGATTACCGTTCTGAGCTGATTTATGAAGCAACTATCGAGGAGGATAGAACAAAGATCTGGGATAGAACAGATGCGTGGGAGAAATGCAATGTGGTTAATGGAATCGGCCTGATCGATGTCGTTCTGAAAGCAGGAGAGAAAGATGCAATTCTGGAAAAGCTGGATGAGATTTCTGGCTTCACACCGTCCATGGAGGATGTGGCAAAAAACTGATAACTGCCGGCGGCAAGACAACCTTGCTTCATATCATCTTCCAAAGACATCATATTCCGTTTGACGAGGTATTAAGCAAGCCAAAATGGGCGCAGGTCTTAATGCTGGAGTCAATGCAGATTCAGCTGAAGGAAGAAGAAAAGCAAAGGAAAAAGAGGCAAGGGATCATAGAAGACGAGGAAGGAGGTGAATGATTTGGCAGAAACCGTAAGAATTGAGATCCCGGTGAGCGTGCAGGACAACACATCAGCAGGTGTGCAGTCAGCAACCAGAAATATGTCCAATTTCGAGAGAAGCATGAAAAGGACCGAACAGCAGTTAAACAGACTGGATCGGGCACATCATGTAAGAGTCGATGCTGACGATCAGGCATCTGGAACAATCAACAGATTGTCGAGTGCTACTGAAAGCCTGGACGGAACAGCAGCAGATGTGGAGATTTCAGCCAATGATACGGCAAGTCAGATTGTCGATCAGGTTGAAGACCAGGTTAGCGCATTGGACGGTTCGGCGGCAGATGTGGATGTAGGAGCCAACGACACTGCCACCCAAGTAGTAAATGCGGCCAGTGATGCTGTTGAGAATTTTGACGGACAATCTGGTGACGCAGAGCTTGGGGCTGATGATGGAGCTACTCCTGTTATACGAGCGGCAGAGGACGCAGTAGAAAACTTCGATGGAAGCTCTGGAGATGCTGAAATTGGTGCAGACGATGGTGCAACACCGGTGGTGCGAGCGGCACAAGATGCTGTCGAAAATTTCGATGGCATGTCCGGTGACGCAGAAATCGGAGCTGACGATCAGGCATCTCCAGTCATTGATTCGGCCAGGGACAAAGCAGAGTCTTGGGCCGGTTCTGTTTTTAATGCCACCATAGGAATCATTGATAATGTTACCGCACCAATACAGAGCGTGCTTAGAGCAGTAAGCAACCCTGTTGTTCAAGGTGCATCATTACTGGGAGTTTCGCTAGGGGTAGCAGATACCGTAAACACATTCAAGGATTTTGAATCCATGATGTCTCAGGTGAAAGCCATATCAGGAGCCACAGGACAGGACTTTGAAGATTTGACTGCAAAGGCGAAGGAGATGGGAGCAACCACAAAATTCACCGCTACGCAGAGCGCAGAGGCATTCAATTACATGGCGATGGCCGGTTGGCAGCCTACTCAGATGATAGACGGTATTTCTGGTGTAATGAATTTGGCGGCGGCTTCTGGCGAAGACCTGGGAACCACCAGTGACATTGTAACCGATGCCATCACAGCTTTTGGACTACAAGCCGGAGATGCAGGGCATTTTGCGGATGTGCTGGCCCAGGCAAGCGCAAATGCCAACACAAATGTAGGTATGCTCGGTGAGAGCTTTAAGTATGTTGCACCTGTGGCCGGAGCGATGAATTATACAGTAGAAGACACATCCTTGGCTCTCGGTCTCATGGCTAACGCAAGTGTGAAGGGAAGCATGGCCGGTACTTCTTTGAAAACAGCTATCGCAAATATGGCAGCACCTACGAGTAGTATGGCGGCAGCTATGGAAAAGTACGGAATCAGCATAACGGACAGCGAAGGAAACATGAAAAGCCTTAAAGGGGTCATGGACAATATCAGAAGTAGTCTCGGTGGTCTTGCAGAAGATGAGCAGACTGCGGCAGCTTCCACCATTTTCGGGAAGGAGGCCATGGCTGGCATGTTAGCTATCGTCAATGCGTCCGAAGATGATTACAACAAGCTTAGTACGGCTATTTACAACTCCAAAGATGCAGCTCAGGACATGGCAGATACGATGATGGATAATCTGGCCGGTTCAATGACCTTGATGCAGAGCGCAGTAGAAGGAGTACAGAACTCTTTCGGAAAAAGGCTTTCTCCATATCTGAAAACTGCGGTTGAAGGAATTACTGCAGAAATGCCGGCAGTAGAAGAAGCACTGAACAATATCATGGATGTTGTGGACGGAAAAGCTACGTCACTTAAACGAAGTATTAAGAGCATGACAGGCTCCCAGGAGTGGAAAGATGCAGATTTCTTCGGGAAAGTTGATATTGCCTGGGACAAGATCATTGCAGAACCGTTTATGAGCTGGGCCGGATCAGAAGGTAAGTCGATGCTGTCACAGGGAATCGGGAAATTGTTTTCCAGTGCATCAGCAATTCTACCTGGCGGTGAAAAAGCAGGTCTGACAAGCTGGTTAAGTGCCGGATTAATTGGAGTTGGAGCATCAAAGCTAATCAGCGGAGGAAAGAATGTCGCAAGTGCATTAACACCTATCGGATCAGCAATAAAAAATATCGCATCAGCAGCCTCCGAAGCAGATACAGTCGGAGGATTTTTTACGTCCTTAACAGGAATGACTTCTAAAGCAGGAATGATCGGACTTGGAGCAGCAGCTATTGTGGCGGCTATTGCCGGTATCGCAGTGGCGGTAGACAATTACAATTCCAAAGTTCTGAATGATAATTTGGAAGAACATTTCGGAAAGATCAAATTGTCTGCAAAAGAAGCGGAAGAAATTGCTTCCGGCATCCTTAATCAAAAGTACCTTACGAATGTAGAACTTGCTCTAAATGAGGTAAAAAACGCAGACAGTCTGAGAGAGGCAGCACAAAAAGCCCTGGAGTCTAACGATGTGCTGGAGTTCAAGAGTAGGGTAGGAATCACTCTCACTCCGGAAGAGAGAGAGGATTATACGAGCAATATTAAAACGTTTGTGGATTCCAAAATCGAAGAGCTGCAGAGCAGGACGTTTGCTGCACATATTCATGTTCAGACCTACATTGGTGGAACAAAAGAAGGTGATACCCTCGCAAAGAATATCGAAGACTGGGCGAGAGCAGACAACTTGGAACTTACTAATCTGTCGAATGATCTGCAGACTGCTGTAGAAAAAGCCTTGACTGATGGCATCATCGATGTTGATGAAGAACAGGCGATCAGTGCTTTGCAGGAAAAAATGAACAATATTACTGCCCGTTGGAAAGAATCAGAAGCTCAGGCAAAGTGGGACTGGATCAACCAGGAGTACGGAAATCTGAACGCAGCCGATCTGGAAAGCGGGTCTTTTACTGAGCTACTAGAAGCTATGAGAGGTCAAAGGCAGTCAGCAAAAGAAAGCGTACAGGCAGATGTTGAACAGTGGTACTCAGAGCTTAATTCAATGGAATCGGCCGGCAGGATTACAGATGCTCAGAATAAGCAGTACAAAGAAATGACCGGCTGGTATGTGAAAGGACAGGAAGGAAGTGAGCTGACTAAGAGCTTGCAGCTGGGAGCAAACACACTGAACTCTGCATATGCAGAAAAAATTCAGAGTAATAGACAGAGCCTTGCAGAAAATGCACAGTATTCTTTGGAATCAGCACAGAATATGCTGGCAAGCGGAGATACTTTCTCTGCGTCAAATGCACTGATGTATGGCTTCAATGAGCTTGGCAATGGAAAAACACTTGGATTCACTACAGACGCTACACAAAATGCTTTGAGTACGATGTATGAAAGCATGAAACCAGACGTAACGCAGATGCAGGGATTGATTGATGATTATAGGGAAGCCGGAAAAGCGGTTCCACAGAGCTTGATGGATTCTTTCAACGAAGCCGTTGAAGTCGGAGCGGCGGCAGGGGATACTGCGGCTACATGGCAGAATTACGCTAATCAGATTTGGCAGAATGGAAGCGATGAATTAAAGGCATCACTTACAGACCCAAGCAATCCTATGTACGAGACTATCCGTTCTCAGCTTCCACCGGAATTGACAGAGGCAATAGACCGGGCAGCAGCTGAAACAACTACAGAAGACGTAACCCTGGAAGGCTTAAAGGCATCAGTTGATGGTGATGTAGATATTGACAAGGACAAGTGGGTATCTGCTTTGAATGAAAAGTTGGGAGATTTGGCAACAACGGAGGAAGTTACCGCAGAGGGTGCGACTATCAAAGTTGAAGCCGGGGACTGCTTATGGGATATTGGCAATGCCCTCGGTGTTGACTGGCGGACTATAGCAGAAGAGAACGGTATCGAAAGCCCATACGTTATTCATCCTGGAGATGAAATCAAGATTTCCATGGACACATTAACTGCCGAAGTAGATGGAGATGCAGCACAATCAGCAATCGACCAGGCAATGTCTGCGTTGACAACTGAGGGTGCTGAATTTTCTGTTACTGCAGAAGGCGTTCAAGTAGATTTGTCCGATGTTCAAGTAGATTCAGAATCAGCAGCCGCTCAGATTGAAGCGGCACTTGGCATGGAATCCGGAACACTTGCGGCGAATGGAATCGAGGTGGAGACAGGAGCAACGGTAACTGTGCCATCAGAATTGGTGCAGGTAGATGCATCTGGTCTGCAGGGAGCAACCCAGGAGGCGGTAAATCAGACAGATACGGAACCAGTCGAAAAGGATACGTCCGCAAATGTTAATGTTACGGACACAACAACAAATGCTGAAGATGTACAGGGAAAAGTGGAAGAGGATCTGCAAGGAGCTGTCGGGGATGCTTCGGTCGAAGGAAGTGCGAATGTTAAATTCTCTGATGTAACGGCTGATACGTCTGGAGTCTTGGAACAGGTAACAGCAGAACTTGAAAGCGCAGTAAGCAGCGTGCCAGCCAATGGTCATGCAGAAATTACCCTGGATCAGACCAATAATTCATCAGAAATCTATTCTCTTGCGACAGGAGATGTAGAGTCTGCATTTTCGCAAACAATTCCAACAGATGGCCATGTAGATGTTACGCTCGATCAGACAAACAATGCAGACGCCATTTATTCAGAATGTGCCGGACAGGTACAGAGTACATTTTCTCGGGGATTCTCAGCCTCAGCAGATGTCGCAGTTACACTGAACTGGCATATTACGAATCCATCAGCCAGCATTTCCACATCAAGTAGCGGATCATCTGTATCAGCTACTATTGCAGGTCATGCAAATGGAGGCGAAGTTGGATTAAGCGGAGCAGAATTGTCATGGGTGGGCGAGGAAGGTTTAGAGTATATCATTCCTACAGTGCCAGGACGCAGACAAAGAGGAATCAGTTTGTGGATGCAGGCAGGAAAAACTCTCGGTATGCTTGGCCCTGACGGAGAAATCTCAGCTCATGCCAATGGTGGAGCGGTAGGTGCCGGAAGCAGTATTATTCCGGAGGATTCCATACAGTTGGCGCAGGTTCCAGAAAAGGCAGACAACACAGTCTGGAGCATTATGGGGCAAGCAGTATCTAACGAGAGTAGCAAGGATGCGTCAGAAGGAGATGGTACGACCTTCACTATAAATAATGCGCAGCAGAATGATGGTGGAGGAAAAGTTGAAGTCAATGTAAATATGAATCCGGTCATTAAGATTGAAGGAAGTAACATGGATGAAGAAAAGATTTTCCAGGTTCTGCAGAACAGAATCCGAGAGATGGCAGATGATCTTGGCGATGAGATTGCAGAACGCATGGGTAAAATCTTCAACAATATGCCGGCAGTACAGGAGGCGTAAGAGATGAATGCATCGATCAGACCTTCCGGCGGGGCTGCTACTCAGTTTCCAATGATGCCGGAAAAAATTACTCTTGGGGCAGATGCAAAGTTCATGACCTATTCTATCATATCCCTGGGGGACGTAAAAATCCCCAGGGGACAGGGAATCAAGGAAATATCATGGTCCGGAATCTTCCCGGGGAAAGCGAGAAAAAATTATCCATTTGTATCATCGTGGGTTGATCCCAATACGCTGATTAAACGAATGGAGCAGTACCGAGACAATGGAACCATTTGTAAATTGTTGGTAACAGGAACCTGTATAAACTACAGCGTTTACATTTCCAGCTTCAAAGGCAAATATTCCGGCGGCCTCGGTGATTTTTATTATGATATCAAATTCATTATTGCAAGGGAGATTAAGATTTACACAACGAAAGAGCTGAAAATCGGAACATCTTCCAAAACTCAACGGCCGGCATCGAAGAAAAGCAACAAGAAGTCCACGACCGGAAGTAAGACAACAACCTACACTATCAAATCCGGAGACACGTTAAGCAGAATCGCTCAGAAGAAACTCGGTAAAGCTTCACGATACCCGGAAATCTATAAGCTGAATAAAAGCAAAATCGAAGCAGCTGCAAAGAAACATGGCAGGAAATCATCCAATAACGGGCATTGGATTTATCCAGGAACGAAGCTAACTATTCCAAAGAAGTAGGAGGTGGGTTCTTGATAAATGTAAATAATGTTTCGTATACGGTAATTGTTATCACTGAAAAGAAGTTGCAGCTGAATATTACTCAGGCAGTTGAGGAGCTTGGCTGGGAAGAAAACGAAGATGAGCTGGCAATGAAGATACATTTCAATATGTATAATGCGTTGTACAACAAAGAACGTCTTTCTTCTCTTGTAAAAATTAACTCTGTTGTGGTAGTGAAGGCCTACTGGGGGAGCGGAAAGGGCATTGTTGCCATGGGAAATATCGTGGAATGTGAAAGAAAGGTTTCAAAAAGTGATGATGTTTTTAATGTCGTTGCCTATGACAACCTTTTTAATTTGCAGAAAAGTAGCGACAATGTTTATTTTGCTTCCGGAAAAAAGACAAAAAGTATTCTGACAGCAATTTTCAAATCATGGGGCATTACCATTTCAAAGTACACCGGTCCGAATGTAGCACACAAGAAGATACTGCTGAAGAACAAAAAACTGGGAGATATTATCCGGGAAGTACTGGATGAAGCCAAGAAAAAAGGTGGAGGAGCTGCAATAGTGCGGAGCACAGAATCAAAGGTTCAGGTTATAGCAAAGGGCAGCAACACAGACATTTATCATTTTTCTGGTGATGTTTCCTCTCAGGTAAGCCACAAGATTAGTATTGCAAACCTGGTTACAAGGGTAAAAATTGTTTCTTCCGGAAAATCTGACGAAGCAGCAAAGGTAGAAGCAACCGTTAATGGAAAGACGCAGTACGGAGTGTTTCAGACGATTATCACTCATTCAAAGAGCGATAAGCTGGATGATGCCAAGAAGGAAGCAAAAGAAATCCTGGAAGAAAAGGGAAGCCCGAAAGTTACCAGTAAACTTATTGCACCGGATATTCCATGTGTCCGGAAAGGAGATATAATCCATGCAAAAGTCGGTTCTCTGAACGGATATTATCTGATAAATAGCATTCAGCATAATGCCAAAAATGGTCAGATGACTATGGATGTTAAAAAGACAGCCGGTCCTACCGCAACACCAAAGAAGAAAACGTCAGGCACTACGAAAAAGAAGACATACAAAGTAGGAGATGTCGTGAATTTCAAAGGTGGTACACATTACGATAGCAGTTGGTCAGATGCAAGAGGCTATAGAGCAACTGCAGGAAAGGCAAAGATTACGTTAGGACCGAACTGCGCAGGCAACGGAAAAGCTCATCCATGGCATTTAGTACACATGGATAGCAAGAGCAATGTTTACGGATGGGTTGATGAAGGCACATTTGAGTAGGAGGTGAAGCCGTGGCAGATACCGCAGGAGGAAATCCTGGAATGAATAAGCTGGCAAGAGTATTGCAGCAAAGAATAAAAGAAACTATGGAAGATGGAATAGGGGACATAGAGCCAGACTTCGGTGTCATAGGAAAAGACGGAAGTTTGACAACTAATATGTTCCCTATTCCTATTCCAAAAGGAGAGTATTACCTTGGACGGCTGGTTTCCGGATTAAAAATAAATATCTCCGGAGGAAGCCATGGAGGACACAACTCTGGAAACGGAAGCCACGAACATTCAGTAACTTTGCCAAAGGTGAAAGCTGGAGATACCGTTCTTGTAACATGGGTAAAGAATACTCCTGTTGTAGTCGATGTAGTAAAGAAATCATAGGAAGGAGGATTTATGGCAGACCAGTTATTTCCGGTATTTGACCTGCCGGAGATACCGGACGATCCCGAATACGAAGAAAGATACCGCTCTTCGGTGGCGTTTGACTTCGACAAGGGAGATTTCGTGAGAGACGGATCAAATAAAATGGTTCGTGCAGACGGCAGGGAAGCATTTATGCAGTGGTGCTGGAAAGTTATTCAGACAGAAAGGGAAGCATTTCTGGCGTATAGCGATGATATTGGCACCGAGTTTGAAGATATGGAGGATTTCCCGGACAAGGATTCAAGGGAAAGCGAGATTGAGCGGACGATTACTGATGCGTTGCTGGTTCACCCGGCAACAGAGTACGTCCGCAATTTTAGTTTTGATTACAGCTCTGGAGATGCGGTGGTTTCGTTCATCGTCAAAGGAGCGCAGTGGGAAGAGGAAGAAACAATATCAACTGTCTTTGAGAAAGGGGTGAGCTAAGATGGCAGAAGACTTTACATTGCCTGCATTTCTGCAGGATTGCGATGTAGATACAATTCATCAGAGAATGATGGATATGCTTCCAGATGATATTGACAAAACGGAGGCTGGTTTCCCATGGGATTTCACCAGGCCAACAGCATTGATCGCATCGGAACTGCTGGAATATTACATCCCGGAAACATTGAAGTTGATGTTCCCACAGTGGAGCAGTGGAGAATTTCTTGATTACCTTGCAAATATGGCAAGGTTAGCGAGAAAAGCACCGAACTTTGCCAGTGTTACGATTGAAATTACCGGAGAACCAGGAACTATTATAGCAACAGGAACGGTGTTTGCGACACCAGCAACAGAAGAAGTGGAGTCTATAGAATTTGCCACCGAAGAGGCGTGCGTACTGAACGAAAATGGCACTGGAACTGTAATCGCCAGAGCAATGATTGCCGGCGTTGAATCAAACGTGAATGCAAACACAATTACGATGATGTCAGTTCCGGTAGAGGGAATTGTATCGATCACCAATCCTGTAAAAGCAACCGGCGGTACAGAGGAAGAGACGGACGATGAACTGAGAGAGAGAATCATGGAGGCAAATGAGCAGATGGACGATTCTTATATCGGTAATGAGTCAGATTACAAACGCTGGGCTGAGTCGGTAGCCGGAATAGGAACAGCCATTGTTGTACCGGAATGGAACGGACCAGAAACGGTAAAGATCATCGTGCTTGACGGAAACGGAGAAGCTGCAAACGAAACACTCCAGAAAGCAGTATATAACTACATAATGAGTCCTGAAAGCCCGCTGGACAGGCTTGCACCGCCGAATACTATTTTGATAGTTTCTGCTCCGGAGCTGGTAGAGATAGATTATACCATCAAGAGTATTGAACTGGAAGATGGATACGCCCAGGAAGAAGTCCTAAAAGATTTCAAAACTGGCCTTGCGAAGTATTACAAGACCGTAAATTCGGAAGGAGAAGTGAAATACAATTGGGTACATTCAGTACTTACCAATACGCCCGGTGTTGATGATTTTGAGGAGTTGCTTATGAATGGCGGCATTTCAAACATCAAAATCAAACTGGATCAGTATCCGAGCACAAAGTCTGTCATGGTGAAGGAGGGAAGCTAAATGTTTGATTTAGAGAACTTCCCAACCAGAGAACTTGCAAGGGACATGATGGGTATGATCTCCCCCATTTACGACAACTCATATGTGGGAAAATGGATTTTCGAGGTTATGAGCGTACCTCTATCATTGGCGCAGGACACAATTAACGAATTAAGGGAGCAGGCATTTCCGGAAACGGCAACCTGGTCCCTTCCTTATTGGGAGCAAAGCTATGGGCTGCCGACCAATGAAGCATTGAGTATTGAAGAACGCCGGAGTCGAGTTATTTCAAAAAGGAACTACAGGAAGCCGATGAATCCGGCCAGAATCGAGATGCTGCTGAAAGAATTGTGTGGAAGAGATGTCAAGCTAATTGAAAACACAGCACCTCATACCTTTGAAATCAGCGTAAGCCCTGGAACTTCGGAAGCCAGTTTAGATCAGATTATAAAATTGGTGAACGAGGTGAAACAGGCACAAAAAAGTTTCCGAGTGGTTTTTGATACTCCGACAACAATCAAAATTCGGGCAGATCCTAAGCCGCAGAAATTCCCTTATCGAATGACAGCAAGAGGAAGAAAAGCAGGTACATATCCGCAAGTTAATTGGGTAGGGATTTCGGAACATGGTTCTGTTATTGTGACTGCGAACAGAATGAGTAGGGAATTTCCTTATGTTGTAGCTGAAACCAAACCAGATAGAACATACGATGCCCGTCTGACTGCGTTACAGCTACAGGCTTCGTCAGAAGGTAAAGGTGTCGAGTTTCCCTACCCTATTTCTGGTACAAAGCCAGATAGGAGCTTTCTGGCCGAGATAGAACCAGGAGCGTTGAATGTGCAGGTAGATAGCACAAATGCAGAAGTTTTGTATCGTGCTTGCGGAAGCAAAAGAAAATTGTAAAAGGAGGAGTAGCAATGTTATCAGCTGCGGCACTGGCCGGATTCAGAAATCATGTGAAGAATACGGTCGCTTATGCCAAATACAAAATCGGTTCCACCTATTACCGGTCAGAGATTACAGATATCACTATTAGCAGTGATGGAAAAGTAAAGATTGAATTTATATTAAACCCTTCGGTATCCGGCGAGGTAAAGGTAACAGAAGTACAGCTTTACAGTACAAGTGGAGAGCTTTGGTGGAGTAAAGCTGAAAATATCACCAAGAAATCCAAAAAGGAAGGTATTTATTACCGAGTAACTATCAACATTTTAGAGGAATAGGAAGGAGGTATGCACAATGTACGAACCGACATATTGGAAAGATGAAGTCGTAGAAAATCCGTATCGGTACAAAGAAACGCAGAACTCGGATGGAAGTATTGAACACGTCCCTGATCCGGGAGAAGTTCTGCAGGAAGGCACTGAGCAGAGCGCAACTAATTTCAATCACATGGAGCAGGGAATCCTGGAAGCACATGAAATAAGCGCAGAGGCTGTCAGGATGCTGAAAAGTGTTATGAGAAAAGTAGAGGGACTTGACGGCGAGAAAGTCACAGTCACCCTGACAAACTCCCAGGTATATCCGTTTAATAACTCAGTGAAAACCATTCAGCTGAAAACTCCACGCAATTATAAGACGTATCTTATCACAGCAGAAGTTAGCAGCGCGTCTGGTGGTGCTGTGGGAGATATTGAGTTTACGGACAAGCTGCTGAATGGATTCAAGGTAGCTTACACTGGATCTGCGAAATCAGTAACCATGGACCTGTATGTGAGAGGAGGAATGTAATCATGGCAAATGTGATTATCCAGGACGAAAGAAGACAGGCAGACATCGAGTATGTTGCCAAGAAGTACGGAATCGACACCAACAACCCGGCAATGAGAGAAGCTGCAGAAGTAACTGCGGTCAGAAGCCGTGAAGCAATGGAAATGGGAAGAACACAGAGGAGGTATTACTGATGAAGATTACATACTTACCGGAAGACGGAAAGAATTTCATTCCTTACGAGGTATCTGGAAAAACGATCGACTTTGACGATGGAGAGCTGATGTTCAATGTCTCAAAGAAAGAGCGTGACTATGAGGTTGTGATCGATATTTGCGAAGACTACACCGGCGGACTGGTGATGGGAGCCGATGCAGGTGACAAGTATGTTGCACAGATCATTATTCCTGCAAGGGAATATACAGAAGTAGAAAAAGAAAATCCGAACTATGATCCAGAGAATGAAGAGGGAACCGAACAGCCTACTATCAAAGAGCTGAAGCCGGTTCCTTTTTCTATGGATCGTTGCGAACTGAGATTATGGGAAAGAGAGGTCTAAATCATGGCAAATTTTGATGATATGAAGCTGGCAGTCGAGGCGCTGTCCGGAGGAAAGAACACAGTTTTACTGGATGATCGTGGGATGCCGTCCATCATGGTTGCGTTTCCAAAATTCAAAATCTCAGATGTAATTGCCGGAGGAAGTGAGAACATCCATCCGGCATTTTCTGTAGGTGGTGCGGAAAAAGATGTTGTGTATGTCTCAAAATTCCAGAACATTGTAATGAATGACAGAGCATACTCACTTCCGTTTAAGGACCCGAAGACCGGCGTGAACTTCGACCAGTCCGTCAACTACTGCAGAAACAAAGGAACCGGATGGGGCCTGATGCCGTATTCCTTATGGAGCGCTATCGCTCTGTGGTGTAGAAAGAACGGTACTATGCCAAGAGGTAACAATAACTACGGCAGCGATCACGGATACCCACACGAGAAAGGGACACCGACTTACTACGATAGTAACAAGATCGGTCGTGTAGCAACCGGTTCTGGTCCTGATACATGGAGCCACAACTGGATGCCGGACGGAATCTTCGATCTGAATGGAAATGTATGGGAGTGGTGCGCTGGCATGAGGCTTGTTGATGGAGAAATCCAGATCATTCCGTATGCAAACAGCATGATTTTGACAACCAGTATGGCGGCCAGTTCTACAGAATGGAAAGCAATCGCAGCTGACGGTTCGCTGGTGACTCCTGGTACTGCTGGTACTTTGAAATGGGATGTTGTTTCTGGAAAGATTCAGCTTACCAAAGGAACTATCACGCCGAAAGACACAGGAAACTGGCTGCCATATAACAATATGACACTTGGCGAAGGACTTACAGCAGCTCCGGAGTTGGCAAAAGCTCTCCTCCTGTATCCGGATGAGCCAAACGGAGATTACGGTGGAGATTACCATGGAGTAAATACTTCCGGAGAGCGTTTGCCGATCTGCGGGGGCGGCTGGAGCGACACTTCCGGTGCTGGCGTGTTCTACGTGGACCTGTTCTACCCTCGGGCTAGCGCCTACGGCATCATCGGTTTCCGCTCCGCTTTTGTAAACTGAGGACTGTAAACTGATTGCCGCCTGGGAAGGCGGCGTTTGTGGTGAAAGGAGAAAGAATGTGGCAGAACAGAGATCCGACAACATGACAGCAGAGATGGAAGAGGAAGGGCTAACGATATTACAGAAAATTGAAGATATGGAAGTCTACGCCCTCCCTCTCATCGAAAGATGGTCCATTGCACACCAGAAATTATTAGGTGACGATATAGCTCATTGTATGAACAGAATGTCGCAGCTGGCGTCGGCATTAACGGTTGCATACTACAAGAAAACTTCCATCAGCGAACTGGATGAAATGAACAAAGCACTCCAGTCTCACATCAGAGTAGCCTATCGCCTGGGATATTTGAAAGGGAAATCTTCCAGGAGTGAATGGGAAGGCCGTTCTGCAGAGATTGGAAGAATGATTGGAAAATATAAAGAATGGGTATACGGCGATCAAAAATCGTCACAACAGAATAAAAGTGTAAAATCAAGGTACAGCCGGTAATGATCCGGTTGTGCCGCCGGGAATAGGCTATTTCGTTTGCCGATCTGCGGGGGCAACTGGAACAACACTTCCAATGCTGGCGTGTTCAACGTGAACCTGAACAACCCTCGGACTAACGCCAACGGCAACATCGGTTTCCGCTCCGCTTTACTCTCATATGCCAGAACCGGTTAGTTCAAGGACTGCCGGCAGTGCGAGAGATTTAAAGGAGTCTATTTCCGCTCCGACCGTGTGGAAGGAGAAAAATGGTTCTACTCGTGCGTGGGTAGAACCGTCCCTGTGGAGACACACAAAGCAGGAGACACCTATGGAGGCCGCAAGTAGCGAGAGTGAAAGCTGCCACACATAGTCAAATACAAAGGAGCGATAACGCAACATGAAGATTAAGAATGTTTTTGATCTTATCTTCTCCATGGAAAATCTGTATGGAGCCTTAGAAGATGCTTCAGATCAAAGGAGATATAACAAGGATGTAATGCTCTTCAATTTCAACGCCTGGGATAATTTGAAAGAGATTAGAGATTCTGTTTACGATGGGACGTATACCATAGACAAATATTATATTTTCTATGTGTACGAACCGAAGAAAAGGATGATAATGTCCATCAAATTTAAACACAGAGTTGTTCAATGGGCGATATACAGAGTTATCAATCCTATGCTGATTAAGGGATATATCAAGGATTCTTACGGATGTATCCCGGAAAGAGGACCACTGACCGCTATGTTTCGGCTTAAATACTGGTTGGAACAGGTGAACCGCAAGGATGAGCAGTGGTATTACTTAAAGCTAGATATAAGCAAATATTTTTACCGGATATCGCATCGGATACTAAAGAAAATACTTGCAAAGAAAATTAAGGACCAGCGGTTACTGAAATTGCTGGAATCAATTATAGATTGCAAACATACACCGTTTGGATTGCCGCCAGGACGTTCACCAGGGGAAGTACCTTTGGAAGAACGTCTTTTTGATGTCGGAATGCCTATCGGAAATCTGCTATCACAGGTGTTTGCGAATGTGTATTTGGACGCACTGGATCAGTTCTGCAAGAGGGAATTGCAAATTCATTGTTATGTCCGATACATGGATGATGTGATTATTCTCAGTAGTAGCAAGGCACAGCTCCAGGAATGGAAAGTCAGAATTGCTTCTTTTCTGGAAACGGAGTTGGAACTGCAGCTAAACAATAAAACTTGTATCCGGCCAATAAATCAAGGCATTGAATTTGTTGGATACAGGGTATGGCCTGACAAAGTGGTACTCAGGAAGAAAACAACACTTCACATCAAGAGAGTTTTGAAGGCAAAGAAAGAGGCGTACAGAGTGAAGGAAATTTCTTTTAAGCAGGCAACAGACACGCTGCAGAGTTACTTAGGAATGATGAAATATTGTGACTGCGATGCACTGAAGGAGAAGATCCTGGATGATTTTGTCCTGACGCACGCAGACATGAAACAAATCTACGAGGAAGGAGGGGATCAGGATGAGAACCACTATCGCAGAGGTGATGGATGGTCAGTCGAAGATTATCCAGTTACAGACGAAACTCATAGACCGACTGGCACTTGCGTTGCTGCAGTATGGAACTATTGAGGATGAGGAACTGGCAATGATTAAAGAAGCAGCGGATCTGCAGAAAGGACTGGAAGAATGAAACCTAAAAGCAGAATCAATCGGAGAGCCGGCCCAACAACACACGCACGCCATAAAAAGAAATGAGGAAGGAATACGAAAATGGAGTATCTAATTAATCTAGTAGGAAATTACAGCATTGGCTGGGGCATTACTATAATTGCGGCGTTGGTATTCCTTGTTTTGTGCTATCGGAAAGTAGAGGGTTATTTTTCAGACAAGGCAATTCATGAAAAGGAAAAGAACGAACAATTTAAAAAGGTTATGGATCAAGTAAATATGTACCCATCGTGGCATCAACAGAGCATAGACATTCAGAAGCAGTTCAATAAAAGTATCGCAGAACTGAAAGAAGGCATGGATCAACACCAGAAGCAGCTGGAAAAGATTGAAGAGGACATTATCAGCAGAGAGCGTAGCAAACTTCGAGACAGACTCCTGCAGTCACATCGATATTTTACAAGTCCGGAAAAAAATCCGCTTCATGCATGGAGTGAAATGGAGGCAGATGCGTTTTGGTCTATGTTTAAGGAATACGAAAATGCAAAAGGGAATGGACATATGCATACGGTTGTACAGCCTGAGATGAGAGCATTGGAAGTGATTCCGATGCACGAAGATGCCAAAATTGCTGAACTGATGGGGAGCAGAAAGTAACCTTTAATAAAGGCCAATGGGAGGCTGTAGGTGAAATGAAAAAAATTAAAAAAGTGGTTGCGGCCGTAAAGAAGGTCGGAACCTTGAACCTGGTACTGATTCTGGTCGGTGCCTTTTTTGTTTGGTTTAACTGGCAGATGATCCTGGTTTTCCGGGAATATGGAAGTATGCCGGAAACCTATGCCTGCGCTGTTGTGGCAGCAACAATAGGTGAGTGTGGAATCTGCGGCTGGATTCGGACGAATAAAGATAAGCGGCTGGATCGGAAATGGCAGAAAGAAGACGAAAAAGAAAGCCAAGAACAATATGTCTCCGACATAAATGTCGGTAACAAAAACGAGGAGGAAAACTTATGAGCTTAGAGATTTTTTTACTGTTACTGCTGATTGTATCTATTTTTACAGGACTCTTCACAGAGGGAATCAAGAAATTGATGGATGAGGTAAACAAGAAATACCTCTCCAATTTCTTAGCCGGTTTCGTTGCAGTCGTACTGTCAGTTCTGGTAGATGCGGGATATATCATTCTGACGGAGGCACAGATCAATGCAAAGATGGCTGTATATTTAATCGCTCTGGTGCTGTTATCCTGGCTGGCATCAATGGTGGGATACGACAAGGTGATCCAGGCTATTACGCAGTGCAAGAAGTACAAAGAGGAATAGATATGGGGAATGTAGCAAAAATCGTAGTGGGGGTGCTTGCCATAGGCGGCACCTTTTTCATTCTGTTAATCAGAGAATTTGGGGAATTTATTGACGAAGTTTCGCCCTACAACTGGGGAGAAAGCGAGGTGCTGAAAGATGAGTATAAACGTTGAGGCGGAGAAAAGAGCCTATAAGAAATTCAGACAGGCCGGCATGACTGCAGCTGGGGCTTGCGGCCTGATCGGAAACCTGGAAGCGGAGAGTGATGGTTTCTACACAAACCGGGTTGAATACCTGTGCCTTAAACGGCTGAAAGAAAACGGAAAGGTTTATACAGATACTACTTATACTGCTGCAATCGACAGCGGAAAGATCTCCTGCGAGGAGTTCTTACATCCGCTTTCCGGAAAACAGTACGGGTACGGATTGGCTCAGTGGACAAGCCCTAGCAGAAAATCCGGTCTTTGGAATTTTGCAAAGCGGAGAGGTGTGTCCATTGCGGATGAGGATATGCAGCTGGATTTCTTGCTGAAAGAGCTGAGAGAAAGCTACAGCCCGGTTCTGGCTATTCTCAAATCAGCAACAACAATCCGGCAGGCATCCGATGTTGTTTTAAAGAAATTTGAAATTCCAGCCAACACCGGGGAAAGCGTATGCGAAAGCAGAGCTGCAAGAGGACAGAAATTCTATAACGATTATGCAAAGGAGGAAAAAATCGTGAGCGTGAAAATTAGTAATTGTGGACATGATGAAAACGGAGGATATGCAGGAGGCCAGGCGGGCGATCAGACTGGTACAGAGTATCAGATCATCAACTGGTACAACAGACCTTGGCTCTGTGTTTTACGATTTGAGGACCAGGAAGTAGCGGCACTGATTGCAGAGATGGCAACACAGGCCGCAAACAATAATATGATCGGCTATGACCAGGGAACTGCAGGGAATAGTAATGATCGCTATACCTTCTGGGAGCAGCTGGCCGCAAATGGTTATGATCCATCAAAAATCAAAAAGCCATGCGAAACAGACTGCAGCCAGAGTACCGCAAGCATTGTGAAAGCAGTCGGATACCGTCTGAATAAACCGAAGCTGAAAGCAGTTAGCATTTACTTGACTACATATAACATGAGAAGCGCATTCAAGACAGCGGGAGCAAAGGTTCTCACCGATCAGAAATATCTGACAAGCGGTACATGCCTAAAGCCTGGAGATATCTTGCTGAACGACAATCATCATGTGGCTATCGCAGTGAGCGGAGATGCCAGTTCCAATGCAACTCCGGCAAAGAAGAATTATTTGGAAAAGGGAGATTCTGGATCAGAAGTAACAACGATGCAGAAAATGCTTATCAAGGTTGGATACTCTTGCGGATCCGCAGGAGCGGATGGAGACTTCGGCTCTGGTACGGATGAAGCACTTCGCAAGTTCCAGAAGGACAATGGGCTGGTGGTTGATGGACAGTATGGAACTAACTCCAAAGCCAAGCTGACTGCTCTGTACAACAAAAAGGTTGGAACCACCACATCCACCAAGAAAGACGTAACGACAGTAGCCAAAGAGGTGATTGCTGGTAAGTGGGGTAGCGGAGATGAGCGGAAAAAGAAGCTGACTGCGGCCGGCTATAATTATGACACCGTCCAGAAGAAAGTGAATGAGCTGCTGAAGGCAAGCACAAAGAAATCTGTAGCTGAAGTTGCAAAGGAAGTCGTTTCCGGAAAATGGGGGAACGGAGCCGACCGGAAGAAAAAACTGGAAGCAGCCGGTTACAATTATTCCGAAGTCCAGAAAGAAGTAAACAAGCTGCTGAAATAACAGCGGAGAAATGGTGCTTTTGAAGAGAGTCTGCACCTCTGATGAAAATATATCACACACGCCCTGGTCCTTCGGGACTGGGGCATTTTTTATTGCAAAATGCGGAGCAAGTTAGAGGTAAAAATCAATATACAAAATAACTAAAATTTCAATGCTATTTTTGACGAAATGTGCCTGAGCAACGATAGAGAATTTTTCAATACTTAATATGCCTAAAAGCCAAAACCCGGTATAGAAGCGTGTACGAGCGTATAGAACTATTCAATTTTAGAAGAGTTGGCACGGAAAAGATTGGAGAATTGCGATATGGCGCAGATGCTGCCGGACCTCCAGCAGTTTTCAGTATATGCATATCAAACAGGAGAGTCAACCAGTAATTTAAGGGTTCGCAAAATCGAGTTTTCCACATTATCCACACTCAAATGAGGATAAGATACAAATGCGTAAAGCCTTATAAATAAAGGAAAATCTTCATATTATAATAAAAAACGTGTGACATTGTCCCATCAATGTCACGAAACCGTCACGTCACTATTACTCTATATCTATTTCTGTATCTAAATCTTTTTCTATCTTTTTCTTTAATTCTCACTATTAACTATCGAATGTTGCAGTTGCGAAAATAATTCGTATAAAAAGAGCAAAACTATTGACAAATACGCAAGTGCGAGTTATAATATATACATAATCAAACAAAACACAAGAACCAAGCAGGTAGGTGTTATTTTTTTTACCCAAATGGTTCGCAAATGCGAGAATGATTAAATAATACAAGGAGGACACCAATTGGCAAAAAGAAAGAAATCGGAAGACAAAGAAAAAGAACTGCTTGAGAAACGACTTCTTAAAATCCAGTTTTACGAGAGCCTGACCAGCATCGTAGTTGCCATAGTAACAATGCTCTTAGCAGTTGTTACGGCGATCTTAAATTGGATTAAGTAAATCGAACCAAACAGTTCCTTGGTAGCAGGGGAGCGGTAACTCCCCTTGGCTATCAAGTCTACCATATAGGAGGACAGAAAGCAATGAAAAAGCTGAGAAGATTTTTGACAGTGTTGCTGTTTATCAATTTTTCATGGGGAATGGCAACCGGGATGGAGCCGTTAAACTTCTGGTTGGTAATGGCAAATGGTACAGCAGTGATTGGCCTGGCAGTAGATGAGATGGAGGAAAGAAGATGGAAGCACTGATGAAGAAAGCGAAAGATATGATCGAGAAATTGGATTTTGATGGTTGCGTGAAGTTATTCAATCAGCTTCCGAAAGGGAACCCGATGATCGACCTGGTGTTTGACAGAATGGAAAGCCTTGATCCAGAAAGATTTGAGGAGTGGTTATAGAGAGGAGAGGGAACATGGAAAGACCAGAATTCTTAAATACCGTTACAATCGGTGACACAAGAAGAAAATACAGAGAAAATCAGAAATCACTTGACAATATGATGCTCCTGGTTTCCTCAGGAACCATCCAGGAAGTATTTAACGGAGATAACGAATGGGTTTTCAATCAGGTAATGACAGAGACTATTCTCCAGCAGGAATACATCAGAGAGCGAGAAAGAGCTAACTGGGGATGGAACAGAGGCGTTGTTGATTTCAGCAAGCAGGGAAGTTGCATTTTATAGAGAGGATGAAAAGATGGCTTTACAGAGAAATTATTACCGGGATCGTTGGAACGAAAAGAAGGTATGGGAAGTTGTAAAACTGGTTGGTGGCTATTATCTCCGGCAGTATATCAGCGGTCAACAGGTAGGAAGAGGGATGAAGACATCGAAGAAATTTATCAAGAGCATCGGTGTTTTTGAATTTGAAGAAGTAGGAGGAATTGCAGGATGAAATGGGATGTTAAACACGACAGAGCAAAGAAGGTAATTGATCGGTTCCTGGATAACGCAGGATACTGGCAGGAGTCAGAAGACCTGGTTGCAGGTTTGACGGATGAAGAAAAGGAACTGGTAAATGCGGAAGTCGAGCTGATTATCGCATCCATCAGAAAGCGTTACAAATTGCAGGAGCGTTTGCCAGAGCAGGCAGTTGAAGCAGAAAAGCCAGCAGAGAAAGCGGTAGAGGAAGCAGTAGAGAAAGCAGTAGAAGAACCGGTTAAAAAGCCAAGAGCAAGAAAGCCGAAGACAGAGAATGCGATACAAGAGAAGCCGGCGGCAAAGAGAACAAGGACCAAGAAAACAGAAAAGAAGGAAGCGTAAGGGCATGGGAAAAACAATCAGATGGAGCATGAAAGACCCGGCTGGTTGCGTACAGAGAGGGCAGATGCCCCTCTCTCAGCTTCCTGGAATCCTTCGAGATTTTGAGAATAGCGCAGCGGAAACACTGAGAAGAACCGGAGCCGACCATGTGCTTTATGCAGTGAAGATCTACAACACAGAGGATGAGCTGACAGCGGTGCAGTTTTATATGAATCCGATGTCAGACGAGGAATTTTCAAAGGTGGCCGGCAAGGGGCGAGGAACTATGATATATGCGTTACATAGCAGAAAGGTAAAGGTGGCAGGATGAAAAAGAAAATTGAAGAGCTGTTTCGACTGGCAATGAAAGCCCAGGAGAAAACAAGTGCATTCGTATCATTCGAGACATCAAATCATGGATGGGGATGTGTGGTAATGATTATGGATGATGGCTTCGAGGTAAAACATGGATATGATGGATGGTACGAAATGGATATGTTTTATTCGGATGAAAAATCAGAGGAACAGTACCAGAAAGCAAAAGAACATTTAATCAGATTACTCAGAAAAAAGAGAAAGGTGGTAACAGCATGAATACGGTAGCAAAGCTGACACAGAAGCAGATTGAAAAACTTGCAGTGGAGATCCGGACGTTTCTCCTGGAACACGATATGTGGGTGGACACTCAGATTTATTTCAACGGAAAATGTTTTGACACACACGACAAGGAGACAGGCGAGTTCTATTACAATGATCCGGAACATCTGGTTGTGAGAGAAAACGAGGACCCAAGAAGATATTTTGAGAATGTGGCAGAAGATCATATTCTCAGTATGGCTTTTGAAGGCAGCGTTTGCCATATGCTCTGGTACGGTACAAACCCAGGAATCAAGAAAAAGTTCGACAGAATCTTTGAGAAGAGAGGACTTTACTACGAGTTCGGAGACCATTGGAATTTTACTTGTTATTACATAGGGGACTGATCGGAGGCAAAGATGGGACACAGGAAAATGGCAGCGTATGGCGAAAGAGAACACAACGGAAGATATGCTCTCGAAGACTATGAATATTCCAGAAATCACACCAAGGCAGAGACTATCAAAAGATGGAAACGCAATCTTAAAAAGAAGGCTCGGTCGTATCGCCGGAGTGAAATTTACAAAGCAATGCAGGCTAGCGGAGAGGAGAGATGAGATGGCATACTCAGATGTTCAGCAGACAGAGTTTAATAGAGCAACGGAAAATCTGATTGAGATTACATGGACATATGTTAATCTGCAGAAAGAATTTCCAAAGCTGAGCGAAACGGATAGTATGATCTGGAAACAAATGTTTGTAGAGTGGTCCAATGAGTTTGAAGAATTTTATGGACGTACAGACTGGCTTGAATCAGAGAAAACATATTTAGAAGCTATCGGAGAATTTGCGAAAGAAAGAATATTAGGATTCATTGGGCTTGAAAGACGATACATAGCAGCAGTGGACAGAGGCAGTTATCATTCATTCTTATTAGTAGGCGATGGAGACTCGGTGAATTTCGATGTATTCAAAAGCAAAGAAGAAGGGATGAAGGAAGCAAAAAGGAGAGGATTTTCCGACAGCAATATGAAATTTGAGGAGGTTTGGCAGTGACATGGTAGAAAAAATTAAGGACACCTGCATTAGAATCCGTTCAGAAATGAATGAATGGATGGACTGCATTTTCATTGTGAGCGAAGAAGATGCTGTGAGAGCAGAGAAAGTTCTGCAGGAAGCATGGGATAGTTACTGGGAAGACGGCGATGGTTGGTGCTATGGAAACTATCTGGAAGATAAGTTGATTAATGCTGGTATTGCATTTGATTCATACTATGCAGATTCGGAGGATTAAATATGCAGAGCAAGAAAATTCTTCTGGTAGGAAGCTATTCACCGGAAAGAGGTAATGAGCCAGAGAAAATCGACCGGGATTATTACCGGCAAGGATGGATATTCAAGGATGAAGATGCTTTTCAGAACAGCCCGGACGATGTTTGCTACATCCCGGAATTGTCGGACGAAAAGTATACGAGGAACGACATACTGAAAATACTTGCCGGAGACGAAGAACTAGCGAAGACAATGTTCAAGGAACTGGATTGGCAGCATCCAGAAAGTTTGTTGGAAGACTGGAAAGCAAATGGCGAAATTGCTTGGTGTCCACACTGTATAGGCTACGTTCAGGTCTACGATGAAGATAGTGAAAAGTGTCCGGTATGTGGCACAGAATTGGAGGATTGAGATGGATGATTTTATTTTAAAGATAACGGCAGAAATCGTGATTACGCAAGAAGATGTAGACGATATCATGTCAACTGCATTAGACAGCTCTATGCTGCAGTGCTGGTGTTCGGAAGTCAACGTAGTAGGAAGGTATCTTGGAGAATATGCCAGCGAGCAGATCAGTAGGGGCGGCGAACTGGAATTGTATGAAATTGAGGAGGAAACATATCGCTCCCTGACGTTAGAAAATTTTAAGATCGGGTTGTTGAAATACTTTTCAGAAGACTATATGCCAGTTGCAAGACGGCATGATGGAACCTGGGGAGTTGATCCAGGAATGATTGATGAAATTGCAGCAGACGAAATTATCCAGTACGCATTGTTTGAAGAAATTGTATATAGCTGAGGTAAGAGAATGAGCAAAGGAATTGTGACGGAATATCCGGAAATCTGCATTTTCTGCGGCAGACAGGCAGAAGCAGAACACCATTTAATCTTTGGAACTGCAGGTAGAGAACTTAGTGAAAAGGATGGCTTGAAAATCCCAGTTTGCAATAATTGTCATAACATGGGACAGAAGCTCTGCAGAATCCACGAAAATCCAATGGCTGAGAGATTATCAAAAATGCTTGGACAGGCAATTTGGGAAAAAGAGTGGATTTCTGCCAATAACCAGCAGGAATCAAGAAAAGCCAGGGAAGCATTCCGGAAGAGATACGGAAGATCATATTTGTAGGAGGCGAGAGTATGGGAGCTATATTGATGCTGTTGTTTTTATTATACGTTGGAGCAAGAAAGTGAGGTAAGAAGATGGTAAAAGAGTATTGCGATAGATGTAAAGCGGAGATTGATCCGCACGAAAGGCTTTCAAAGAAAATCGTTAAGATCACTATTCCAAGCCCGCAGAGTTGGGATGGATACACAAGATCAGTTACATTGTGCCCGGAATGCTTCGGCAAAATGGGAATCCAGGAAGTCGCAAAAAGTATTTCTTCCGGAGATAAGGAAGAGAAAGAGCCAGCGGCGGTAGATAAACTCCTGGATATTATCAGAGAGCTGGTGAACGATTGCATGGAGGAAAGAGGAGAATGAACAATCAGGAAATCTTAGAAGCGTTGAAGAAATCAGTGGCAATGCCGCCGGTTCTCTGCATGAACGAAAGAAGCGTCATATTCGTTGATTACGCAGATGGACATGGAGAGGCAAAACCACAGGTGAATAACTGGTTTCGTTGTCCTTGTTGTAGCAGTATTGTAGGCGAAAGAAGAATTGTACATGAAAGAATAATCGATCAGAGAAAGAAACCATACTGTGAGAAATGCGGCCAGAAAATAAAATGGGCTGCAGGCAAGGAAGAATCAAAGAAACTTATCACTGTAAATCCGCCGGACACAGAGTATACAGTGCTGGCAAAACGAATTGATAGCGGAAGATATGTACACATCGGAGGAGTGTTTGGAAACGAATTGCTCTGCAGAAAACGCTTTGAAGAAAAGGTGAGAAACCGGGAGATCTTCCATGGTATTGATTTAAGCACTGCGGTATTAGCAAAGAGGGAGACAGTGACGTTGACAGAAGAATGGGAGGCTATGGAAAATGTTGATCTGGAAATGTAAGAAGTGCGGGTGGATCGGAAGAGATTCCGACCTGGGCCTGCATTATGGAAATGATGAGGAATATTGTCCTCGGTGTAAGGAAGTGGACAGCATTGCAACAGTTGATTTTTCCGACTGCTTCAGCAGCCAGGAATTGGAAAAGCTGTGGCAGATCTTTGGAGAAATCCCTATTGATAACGCAGATGCTATCCTGGAAGAGTTCCTGGGATTTCCAGAAGGGACAGACAGAATAGAAATCTGGCATTGGTTTGATGAAAATTATCCAGAAGGCGTAGCTGTATTGATGAATGGAGGAAAGCATGGTAATTGAAAGAACCATAGCAAGCAAGGTCGGAGAATATGGCGGCATTGCTATTTGTGATGAAAGAACGGTGAAAGTTGAGCTGACGGAAGCTGAACTTGAAGAGGCATACAGAATCAGAGCAGAAGAATACTTGACAGAAGATATAAAAAATGCCCTGGAAGAGTTCTGTGAGTATTGGGGAATCCCTAAAGGCATTGCAGGAGGTTTAAGCGATAATTCGGACATTATCTGCAAGATTGCAAGCCTGTACAGAAAGAACCAGGATGCAAATGTGGCATCTGCAGACACAATGAAAGATGCAGTAAAACAGGTTTTGAAAGAGGAAGGTGTTTGGAAATGAGCAGGGTAGTATATCCGGCGAGGGAAAACGTAACGGAAATCAGAGGAGAAGATGCAGCAGAAATCATCAATAAAATGATGGAAAAGGAAGGCATGACGCAGATCCAGTTGGCTCAGAAAATGGGAATTACCAGACAGCGAGTGAGCAGGTTGATCTCTGGAAATATGCGATATGAAAATTTTGCAAGGATTGTTAAGGCTGCTGGTTATGATGTGAAAATTGAAAAACGCAAGTGCGAGAGAAACTTGAAAAAATAGAGCAAAACTATTGACAAATACGCAGATGCGAGTTATAATATATACATAATCAAACAACAAATAAAACATCTTGGAGGTAGAGGTTATGTATAACATGAACGATTACAGAGCAGCATTAGTAGCAAGAGACGAGAAAGAGCTTTTTTCAGAAGAATGGAACGCAGGACAGGCAAAAGTACAGGCCATTGTAGCTGTTATGATTGCAACTGGCAACAAGGAAATGGTAGAGGAAATTAGAGATGAGCTTTACAATATGAACGATAGCGGAGTAAGTTTTTCCGATCATGCAGTACAGTTCGACTTATGGCTGCTTGAAAGCAATGGATATGCGAAAGTAGCAGAGGAAATCAAGGATCTGGAATGGTAGGTGTTATTTTTTTACTTAAATAGTTCGCAGATGCGAGAAATACAAAGGCAAAGACTCGTAGATGAAGAAAGGAGCATGAATGAGTTATCAGAGAAAGACAAAGGATCGGTGGGACATAATGACAAACTGGGGATATGGCTGGGAATGCGAGAACAGTGAATATACCAGGACTGATGCGAAGAGAAGCCTCAAAGAGTACAGAGAGAATCTTGCAGGAAGAGCAGACGTGAGGATGGAAAAGCACAGAGAGCCGATCACAGCATAATTTTAGGAGGGATATAGCATGGCATTATTAGAGGTTAAGACAAGTTACGCAACATATACAGATTGCACATTAAGAGTAGGACAGTATCAGATGGATGGCAGTATCGCAGTTGAAATTTTCAGCAGAAGAGAGGGACCAGTTGCAAGAATTACCGTTTGCCTGTGTGATCCAGCTTTAGCGGAAAATGAAGCATATGTGGATACAAATAATTGCCCTTGGGTAGTGGATTTCTTGGAGGCGAAAGGGTTGGCAAAATCGACAGGAAGAACGAGACGTAGCGGATATTGCATTTATCCATCAATGAAATTCGACAGAGAGAAAATGGCAGAGTTTGAGGGAGGGTGCTGAGATGGAAAGATTATATTGCACAATCAACGAAGAACAGGCCAGAATCGCACACGATATGATGTCCATGAGTGATTACAAGGTAGGAAGTAAGACCGAAGAATATAAAGGATATGTTGATAAGGTATATGACTTGGCCGAGAAAGTTGCAGAAGCAAGACCGAGAGAAGCGGATAGAGTTGAAGCATTGGCAAAGAGATATTCAAAGAGAATGGCCGAGTACATGAACCGGGAGAACAATATCGGTTGCAGATGTCCTTCAGTTATGATTTCGGGTGCTGGCAATTTCCCAGTGAAGAAAAAAGAGAAACAAGTGCAGGCTTGGGAGAAGAACCATCAGTTTTATACTGAGACGCAGAAAATTCTGGATAAGATCAAGGGGATTTTGAGAGGAAAGGATATCATCAAGTCCTCAGATGAGGACGCTATAGAACGCCTGGAAGAGAAGCTGGATGCTTTAAAAGAAAACCAGGAAAGAATGAGAGCTGTCAATAAAGCCATCCGCTTGAAGAATACCAAAAAGGGAGATGAGGAGCTTAAAATCCTGGGGTATTCCGATGAGCAGATCCAGGAACTGAGAACCCCGGATTTTATGGGAAGAGTTGGATTTCCAGCATACGCCCTGCAGAACAACAACGCAAATATCCATAGAGTAGAGGAAAGATTGAAAAGCTTGAAAGCAGTCAAGGAGAAGGGAACAAAAGAAACGGAATTTGAGCTGTTCAAGGTTGTTGAGAATGTGGAAGCTATGAGGCTGCAGATCATCTTTGATGGAAAGCCGAAGGCAGATGTCAGAGCCGTTTTGAAAAAGCATGGCTTTAAGTGGGCACCATCCCAGGGGGCATGGCAGAGAATGTTGAATCCGGCCGGCAAATACGCATTGAACCGAGTGAAAGAAGAACTGGAGGTGATGCAGAATGACAATTAGAGAAGCCGGAAAAGGCATTGTAAGAAAGTCATACGGCGGGCGAAAAAATACATATCGAATTGGATTTGCAAACAGGGATGGCGAAGAAGATGAGACAGAGCTGGATGCGGAAGGCATGAAGGATCTTGCAAAATTATGGAGTTCTCTTTGCCCGGAATTTAATTGCAAAGCAAATAGTGTCATATATGTGGAGGCTGTATAATGCCAGAACTTCTCACAGCAGAAATCGCCAATGAATACAGAATATTGGCAGAAAATCTCCCGGAAAATGGAAGGCAAGATACAGGCGAGAGAAGAGAACTGCGGCAGGAACTTCAAAGGAGATGCGGACTGTCGGAACTGCAGGCAATCAATATTTTGAATGGTTTTCATGTCAAAGACTACATAGCAATAAAAGAAAGGGAGTATGCAGAGAATGAGCGAAGAAAAGCAGAAAGAGATCAAGACACTTAAAGGATGGGAAGAAAGCGGGAAAAACTGGGATGATTTTTGCAAGCCTGGGGAGCTGGTGGACGAAGATGTCTACTGGTATTTCTTGAATATTTTGCCACCGAGAAATATGGGAGCAGGATATCTGCAGGTAGGAGAACCTTACGACAGTAGATTGAACCCGAAGACAGGAAAATATATGGCAACCTATTCTACATTCGTGAGAGCAGGGGATAAGGTGTGGAAGTATTGTGGAAATTGCTTCCCTGGAGAAAGCGTTGATATTGAAAGCGAGGACAAGAGATGATTGTTGGTTATTGCATCCTTAATGGAAAAAAGTGGGTCATGTTCGAGGACAAACAGTGCGCAGCTGGAGAAGTAAAGTTGACCGATGGATTCAAGGATAAGCTGATCCGTTGGAACAGCGATAAGCTGATCGGAATGGAAAGCATCAGCCAGGAAGAGATTGACTTGGGGAAAGTCGTGAAGCGCATGAGAGGAGCCAGACCTTGGCATCCTCTTCTGCAGGCTTTGAGAAAGGAGATGGAAGGATGAACGAAATTAAGATCACGCCGGAAGAAATCGGAAAGGCCGCAGAGCTTATCCGAAAAGTAGCAGAAGGAACAACACAACCTGCAGAGCCGCTTACCAGTTGGGAAATCGCAAAAATTTTCCAGAGTACGCACACGAGAATTTTCAACCGGATTTCTCGGTTTTACAATGCGGAAGCGTCCGAAGACGAAAAGAAGGAGTTCGAGATTGCGTATAGACCGTATAGAAACCAGAGAAAACATCCAATCTGGAAACTGAGTGAAAAAGGCTGCCAGCTTTACATTGAAAAGATATGTGCTGAGGAAAAACGTAGTAAGGCTTTCGTTGAAGGACTTGGGAAATTCAATGATTTAATCGCACAGCATTTCCATGGAGTAAAAACGCAGGAAAATATCCTGATGAAGGGAAGATCCAGAACAGAGTGCAGTTACATAAAGAATCTGTTCGACCAGTTTATCGAAGGTCCGGCAATCGAGAACAGAGAAATCGAAGAACTGGGGGCAAAATACGAAGAATTTTATAAGGCAATGGGCGGGCTGAATGATGATGTAGCAGCCAAAAGAAAAGTAGAGGACTCAGTAATGGGAGTTGCAATCGAGGCAGAAATGCAGGGATTTATTTATGGATTCAAAGTATTTGAGATACTTTTGAATAGAGAATTAGCCACAGCATAGGAGGAAAAGAACATGGCAAAAGCAAAGTTTATGAATGGTGAGTTTTCAGCAAAGTTCAAAGGAAAAAGAAAATTTGTTGCGGAGCAGATGGAAGCAATTAAGGATTATGCGGCAAGAGATGATATGCAGATCAATATTTGCCCGGTAATCCAGGAGAGACCTTCCGAAAAAAAGAATACCGAGGAGCAGATCACACCAACCTATTCTATCGGCGGAAATCTGGAACACGCAGTAGTGGCAATTTATGATAATGCTGGTATTCCATCATTCATGCACAGATTTCGCAAGGTAACAAATAAGGAGCTATTCGGTGGAAGTGATAAAACAAATACAGCGTTTATCATTGGAGGCGAAGAGTACGATGAAATTTACATTTCTGTTTACGAGAACTGCGAAATTAACGGAAAGCCTTATAGCCTGCCAATGCAGAAGCCATGGACAGGAATTACCAATGATGAGGCGGCGAGAGCTTGTTTTTCAAAGGGAGAGGGATGGCATCTTATGACAAGAGTTGAATGGGGATTGCTTGCGAACCTCAGTTTGAAGAATGGTACTTTGCCACATGGCAACACAAACTACGGAAAGTACCATGCAAACCCGGAAGAACATGGAGAGTCAGCAGGAGAATCCGGAAAGACCAAAACCGGATCAGGACCGGCAACCTGGACACACGATCATACAGTAGAAGGCGTTCACGATTTGACCGGAAACGTATGGGAAATGGTAAGAGGCCTGAGAATAAAAGATGGACAGCTGGAGATGGCAAAGAATAACGATGCAGCATTGGACATCGATCTTACTCTTGAAGGAGATAACTGGGAACCGGTAAGAGATGATTCCGGAAAGCCTATTAGAGTAAGCGTTTCAGATGGCGGTATCAAATTCCTCGCTGAAAGTGATCACGAAGAGGGATACGATGGATGTAAATGGGAAGATGTTAATATTGATTGCGAGAGTGAAACACTGAAAGAGCTGGCTCTGTATCCTGGAGAGCCGGAAGCCTACTGCTATATTGATAGCACTGAGGGAGAATATTTGCCGCTCTGCGGGGGCGACTGGCACGGCACTTCCCATGCTGGCGTGTTCTACGTGGACCTGTACAGCCCTCGGACTAACGCCGGCGGCAGCATCGGTTTCCGCTCCGCTTATTTTAGAAAACTGAAAACTGAGTAACTGATATGGCGGCTGGAAAGCCGCCGTTCATACATGAGAACGAGGAGAAAAGCCATGGAAGAAAGAAGAGATATAGTTTATATCGGAATAGATCACATCCATACACACCCGGAGAATCCAAGAAAGGATCTCGGAGATTTGACAGAACTGGCAGAGTCAATGAAAAAGCAGGGATGTCTGCAGAATTTAACGGTTGTTCCGGTAGAAGGACAGCCTGGAGAGTATTATGCGTTGATCGGAAACCGCCGGCATGGAGCATCAAAGTTGGCAGGCCTGGAAGAATTGCCATGCAGGATCGCTGAAGGATTAAGCCGAAAAGAACAGTTGTCAATCATGCTGGAAGAAAATATGCAGCGCAGCGATTTGACAATTTATGAGCAGGCCCAGGGATTTCAGCTTATGCTTGATTTGGGAGATACCGAGGAACAAATTGCTGAGAAAACTGGATTCAGCAAGACTACCATTCGCCGTAGGTTAAATATTGCGAAGCTAAACCAGGATGAACTTAAAAAGAAGGAGCAGGATGAAAATTTTCAGTTAACACTGAAGGATTTATACGAACTGGAAAAAGTGAAAGATATTAAGACGAGGGATAAAATTCTCAGAGAAGCAACCAGTTCAAGAGACTTGGTGAGCAGAGCGCAAGCAGCTGCAGCAGAAGCTAAACGAAATGAAAATGCAAAAAAACTGAAAGAGATGTTGAAGAAGAAAGGCATTAAGGCTGCCCCGAAGTCAGCAGAAAATGAAATTTGGAGCGGAAAATGGAATACTATTAAGGAGTATGAGTTAGACAAAGACGTTCCGGAGCAGATCAAACTTCCAAAGACAGAAGAAGAAAAATTTTTCTTGGTATATTATCGTAGCTTGAGAATTATTACAAAAATTCCAAAAGGAAAGAAAGAACTTTCACCTTGGGAAAAAGAGCAAAAGGAAAAGGATCAGGCAAAAAGGAAAATCAAAGCGATATTAAAAGAAAGCAGTGCCAGAAGAAAAGAATTTCTGGAGAATATTATTTCGGGGAAAATCAGCCCGGTTAAAGATGAATCTGAAGTAAAAGAAAAGATATGGGAAGCTATGATGGCACTTGGCAGTTACATTTATGCAAGCACAGTGCGAGATTTCTATTTGAAAAAGAGCTACTATGAATCTTCACCAGAAGAGAAAAAAGCAGCAGATGAGTCAGCGGGAAAACTTAGTTCCTTACATCAGATGATGATTATTTTGCACAATTCAATGAAAATTTGCAATGAACCGTATGATTACAACTTGGTCTTTAATAAAAACAAAGGAGACGCACTCTTGAAAGGATATGAGGTGTTTGAGCCGTATGGTTGGTATTTTGAAGATGAAGAGGAACGTCAGGTGCTGGATGGAACATCTGAACTGTACAGAAAGGAGAAGAAAGAGTGAACACAAGACCAGAGATAACAGCTACGTTGTCTCTGGCACTTGAAAAGAAAATCAATCCGTACAATGATCCCCGGATATATTGGGCTAAGGAAGTGACATTTGATTACTCCACAAACCATGCAGTCAGAGTTGATTATATGAGATATAAACCGGTTAATAATACGGTGTCCGGAATAGAAAAAGGAGACTTTTACTGTTATGAAGTGAAATCATCTGTAGAGGATTTTCGCTCGGGGCATGGCTTGAATTTCCTCGGAGATTATAATTACCTGGTAATGCCGGAGAAGATTTACGCAACGATTTCATTGGAGGTCCCACACTACGTTGGTGTATATGTTTTGGATGGAACAGAATTAACCTGCATAAAGAAAGCCAAGAGACATGATCGGAGCAGACCAGTATCAGAAATGCTGCTTATGATGTTTAGATCAGCAGCAAGAGACAGGAGGCGGACATGCAGTGAAATTACGCAGGAATAATGAATATATGTTTCAAGTTGTAGAGTGCAATACTTATATGAAAAGAATTAAGGACGGAAAATATATCCGGCACTCTGAACAATACTCCGATGTTTATTACTATGTTGACGAAAATGCCGAAGAAAAGGAAAGAAAAGTAGAACCGGAAGAATGGGGCGGTAGCGATTTCGTAAAAACATATTACGAGGCAGTGGAGAAGAGATTTGTAGGCGTTGTCATAGGTATGAAGCTTATTACGCTGAAAGCAGAATTGTTTTGTGATAGTGCTTGCAGGCCAGATGGAGTAGAAGTTGATTTTGTAAACCGAAATGATATAGAGCAGAAAAAGGTTGCCATTGTAGCATATGGGTGCAATAAAACAAGGCTTGTTCCGTTGGAACAGTTAAAGATCATAAGGAAAGTAGAGGAAGGCGAGACATGAAAACAGGTAAATATGCGAAAGATGGAAGAGAGATGCAGGTGGGCGATGTTGTACACTTTAGATGCAAAAATCATCCGCTGAGCGGAAAAGGTGTAGTATTCATGGGAAAGGAAGTAGATGGCTTAGGAGAAGATCCGTTCCGCATCAGAGATACAAGAACCGGAAGAAATAATGGACGGATATACCCTTATTACGATGATGCAGTATATCGAATTGACGGAAGAGAGGGTGAGTAGTCATGGCAAAGCAGATGGTTTTGAACCGAAAGATGTACAAGGAAATTAAGAAAATGGACCACCAGGATATGTCCAACTACTTGTCGCGGTATTACATGAACGCATATAACCAGGGCAAGGAAGACTCCGAAGGATTGAAGGCAGATGAGCTAAGAGAAATCCTTTTGACAGTAAAGGGAATCGGACCAGCAAAGGCAGAGAACATTATGGAAGCAGTTGGAAAAGCCCTTACAGAAAAGGGGTGAGGGAGATGTGGCAGCGAGGAGTCGAATGCGATGGCAAGTGCTATACTGATGAAGGAATATGTCCGAGAGCTGAGTGGTGCGATAAAACCAGGAAAGGTGAGTTTGCGGCAACAGCGCTGGCCGGATTTTTCTTTTTGGTGGTGCTGGTAATGCTTGCACCAGGAATGATCGCATTAAAATTGTTGGACTGGGTATATGGAAAATTATATTGGAGGGAGGGTTGACAAATGGAAGAAAAGAAGGTATGGTTAGAAGTACCAAGATTTACTGGCGAAAATGTCCCGGTGAATGTAGCTGCAAGAGTAATGAAGAAAGATCCTCAGTTTGTGAGACAGGGAATCATCCAGGGATTACTCACATTTGGAGTAGCTTTCAAGAAAGATGGAAGTAGCCAGTACGATTATTACATATCACCTATGAAATTCTGGCAGGAAACGGGTTATGTTTATGACGGAATTGAGGTGTAAAATCGGTCTGAGAAGTGCTGAAAAAGTACCAAAATTGGTGAATAGGAAACAGGTAGGCAACAAAAATGGCGATATGTATTGATTTTGCAGGCATTACTGTTTATGTAGAGGAAGCTGCAGATGCAGGAAAGTTCTAATATTTGTATAGAATATTAAACGTTTATAGCAAAAAATCCCCTCCACGTAAGTGGAAGGGATTTTTTTATCTCTAATCTCTCTGGAAAAGATCTCGGGTATATACTTTATCTTTTACATCATCCAGGATCTGACTGTAACGGTTTGCGATGATACAGTCGCTCAGATTTTTAAATTTATCAAGATCATTGACAACTTTGCTTCCAAAGAAGGTAGATCCGTCCTTCAGGGTTGGTTCATAGATGATCACGGAAGCACCCTTGGCTTTGATTCGCTTCATGACTCCCTGAATAGAAGACTGACGGAAGTTGTCAGAGTTGGATTTCATAGTCAGACGATAAACACCTACAGTGACTGATTTTTCCATGGAAGAATTGTAAGTATTTTCTTCATCATAACCGTAATAACCGGCTTTCTGTAATACACGGTCTGCAATGAAATCTTTACGCGTACGATTACTTTCAACGATCGCACTCATCATATTCTGTGGAACATCGTTATAGTTGGCGAGAAGCTGCTTGGTATCTTTTGGAAGACAGTATCCACCGTAACCGAAGGAAGGATTGTTGTAATGTGTTCCAATACGAGGATCCAGGCAGACACCCTGAATAATGTTCTGCGTATTCAGACCTTTCATTTCAGCGTAAGTATCCAGCTCGTTAAAGTAGGAAACACGAAGTGCAAGGTAGGTGTTTGCAAACAGTTTTACAGCCTCTGCTTCAGTAAATCCCATAAATAATGTATCAATGTTTTCCTTCAGAGCACCTTCCTGGAGAAGAGCTGCAAAATTGTGGGACGCCTGTACCAGTTTCGGATCATCCGGATCTGTAGCAACGATAATGCGGCTTGGATACAGGTTATCGTACAGTGCTTTGGATTCACGAAGAAATTCCGGACTGAAAATGATATTTGCTGTATTGTATTTCTTTCTGACAGATTCTGTATAGCCGACCGGAATCGTGGATTTGATGACCATGATCGCATGTGGATTTACTTTGAGGACAAGTTCGATCACAGCTTCAACGGCAGATGTATCAAAATAGTTTTTCTGACTGTCGTAGTTTGTCGGTGCCGCAATGACTATATAGTCAGCATTTGTGTAAGCAGCTTCGCCATCCAGTGTAGCTGTCAGGTCAAGCTCTTTTTCTGCAAGATATTTTTCGATATATTCGTCCTGAATCGGAGATTTGCGTTTGTTGATCAGATCAACTTTCTCAGGAATGATATCAACAGCAGTAACATGATTGTGCTGTGCAAGTAATGTTGCAATGGAAAGACCGACATAACCTGTGCCGGCGACAGCAATGTTCAAAGGAGAAGGAGATGGCAACCGGGAAGCGGACTGTTCAGTAAATGCTTCATCCGGATCAAATCCAAGGCATTCTCCAAGACTTTCCAGTTGTGGAATTGATGGAATAAAATCTTTTTTCTCCAGACGGGATAACAGAGAACGATTGATGCCGGTAGCATCAGCCAGCTCCTGTTGAGTCATGGATTTTTCTTTTCGCTTGCCGGAAACAAGTTCGGCAAGCCGTGTCATAGATAATTTTTTCATTGAGAATCTTTTTACCTTTCATAAAATGTTATTTTAAATAACAACATATAGCATATAAATTAATTCTGTTTAATTGAATGCTACCATATTGGCAAAAAGATTGCAATACAAAGAAAACAGGAAAATAAGAAAAATATTTTGAATGTTATTTTAAATAACAAATCTTCCGAACCCTTCGAAGCACAGAAAGTGTATGATTTTTCAGTTTTGATACAGGAGTGGCTTCTTCAAATGTAAGCATCTGCGAAGAAAGTGTAGCATAATAGGATTTTTTGTTCAGAAGAAGCTTTTGCTGTCCATATGCAAGAGGAAATTCCGACATACGGTGTAAACTGTGATAACAGATCGTATGCCCATCGCAATCCCAGCAAAATTCGATATGTGTAATACCAGAAAACATTTCGTATGGAATGACTGCTGTAAATTTCAGGAATACAGCAAGTTTCTGTCCATTAAAACGAAAAACGTGTTCCGGATCTTCGCGGAAGCAGCATTTTACCATATGTGTAGTATGACCGGTTGTGATTCGAAGAAACAGATTGGCTGGATATGGAAAACGCAGATAGATCTTAGCTGCACCCTCCAGCAGGATATCATGTTTCATAAGTTCCATGGAAGTCAGACGAAGCTGATAAGATGAAGCGTGACCGGTACTCAGATCGGGATATTGAAACCAGGCATCTTCGCTCTTGTCGTCAAACTGCAAAGTTCCGGAATCCGGTGCTTTTTTTATGCTCATGATATAGTCCTTCAGTTCCATGGACAGATTTTTCTGCTCAAGAATGATGTGGTCGTCAATCTGAAAAACAGCATCGAACAGCATTTTCAAAAAAATAGTTTTTTCATGAGGCGTCAATACGGTTTCTGGAATTTCATCAACTTTGAAGCGTCCCTGCAGATCGTACATGACATTGTACTGTACATAATCCGGAATGGCTCCGAAACGGGATTTCGCCTCATCCAATGCCCAGAATATGTAGTTCTTGAGGCAGTCAATGTACCATTCTCTATGCGATTTGGAACCGTTCAGGGCAGAATTCATGGATGTACGGGCACGATACAGGTAGCGCCCCTGTGGGACAATGCCATATTGGGGATTCTCTAAAAGCAGTTCCATGATCGCCTTGGAATCTTCTGCATAACGAAGAGAGGTATCGAATGTATGATCGTTCAGAGCTTCTCTTTTGAAAAAAGCAGATGCTGATGACATCTGTACATAAGAATAATGCGTGGTCAGATCAATGACCTGCGCTTTGTCGGAAGCATATTTGTAATTCAGGCGATGTGGTTCGTTTTTTTGTTCGAAGTAAAAAATAGGAACAGAAACAAGATCCACCTCTTTATCATGCTCAATAAAAAAGTCATAGACGGAAGAAAGTGTATCAGGAGTCAGTTTATCGTCAGAATCCATGAAATTAACGTATCTTCCACGGGCCACAGCGATACCTGCATTTCGTGCGCTGGCAACGCCACCGTTGGGTTTGTGTATTACGACGATGTTTTCCGGATATTTATGCTGATATTCATCACAGATAGCTCCGGAAGCATCGGTGGATCCGTCATCGACAAGAATAAGCTCTACGGATTCGATAAAACCTATATCCTGTGAAAGGATACTGTCAATTGCCTCGGAAAGGTAGGGCTCTACATTATAAACGGCTGTTACAATGGAAAATTTAAAAAGGTAATCGGTATTTGTTGGTTTCAACACAATCTTCTCCTTCATTTCATGATAAAATTATCCTATCACAAAATTGCTATCCGGTGTAAAAATTAAGGGTTTGTGACAGAAAATTAATATTTTGGGGCAGCTATTCGACAGGGTCTGAAAAAATATCATGGAAAATGATTGCAATTAAATAGTAAACAAAGTATGCTATAAATATTGAAAAAACGAAATGGTGTATGAGATTAGGATTATGAAAAAAATTACGGTAATTATTTCTGCAGGTGATACAGATAAATATATGGAAGAAACGCTGGATTCACTTTCAGCGCAGTCAATCGTAAATGATATCGAGATAATCGATCAGACAAAGCCCGGCCAGATAACACGCGGGGATGAAGTATTAAATAAAGCAGAGGGGAAATATCTGTATTTTATGAATAGTGGGGATTTGCTCACTTCATTTGCTTTGGAAGAGTTGTGGAATATATGTGAGACGAAACATCTGGATATTCTGCTGTTTTCCGGGGCAGTTTTTTATGAAAATACAAAACTCGCGAAACGATATAAAAATCTTTCAGATGAATTTTACAGATGCGGCTCTTACGCGCAGGTAATAACAGGGAAAGAAATGCGAAATCAGCTGAAAAAGAATAAGGATATATTACCGCCCGTATCCATGCAGATTTTGAAAAAAGATTTACTTATCGGGGAAAAAACGGACTTTCATAATAGAATAGATACAGATAGATGCTTTGTAAAACGTATTCTGTTGAAGGCTGAAAGAGTTTTTTGCGTAAATGATATTTATCTTTATAAGAGAATAACAGAACCATCCGGTGTGGGCAAAATGCTGCAGGTATTAACGACACCGGGGTATTTGGTGAAAAAGATATTCAGGTATATGAGAAAAAACGGAATAAAATGTACAGGCATAGCAATCGTTCGAAAGCTTCGTGCAAGATAATGACAGATCAGGAGGAATGGAAGATGGCAAAAGTATCCATACTAATGCCGGCATGCAATGTTGAAAAATTTTTAAAAGAATGCATGGACAGTGTAGTAAATCAGACTTTAAAGGACATAGAGATTATTTGTATAGATGATGGATCCAGAGATTCAACAGGGAATATTCTGGATGAATATGCGCAGAAAGACAATCGTATCAAAGTGATCCATAAAGCGAATTCGGGGTACGGACATAGTATGAATGTTGGACTTCAAAATGCGACAGGAGAATATATAGGCATTATTGAAACGGATGATTTTGCAGATCTTAATATGTTTGATGAATTATATAAAGCAGCAAAAGAAAATCATGCAGATGTTGTGAAATCAAACTATTATTCTTATGTATCGCAGCCGGAACCTCAGAACACATATTATGAAGTGCTAAAAGAATATGATCTGTATGATCAGGTGTTCAGGCCGGTGGAACATCCGGAAATCTTTCGGGTGAGACCATGTATCTGGAGCGGGATTTATCGGAGAGAATGGCTGTTGGAAAATCATGTATCTTTTGCGGAAACACCGGGTGCTTCCTATCAGGATACAGGATTTGCGTTTAAAGTATGGGCAAGTGCGGAAAGAGCATTGCTGGTTCGGGATGCCTACCTTCATTATCGCACAGATAATGCAAATTCATCGGTAAAAGCGGCTGCCAAAATATATTGTATCTGTGATGAATTTAAATCTATTGAAGAATTTCTTGAAAAACGACCGGAGCTAAAAGAAAAACTGGAGAAACCGGCTGTATCTTTGAAATATATATCTTATCGGTGGAATCTGTTCAGACTTACAATGGAATTCAAATATGCTTTTTTGGAGAGGATGCATAAAGAACTTTCAGAGGCGAAGAATAAGGGACTTTTTGACGAAAAATATTTTACGGAAAAAGAATGGACAGATATCAATCGATTAGTAGATGATATGGATGGCTTTTTTGATGAAACATTTCGAAAAGAGTTGCTCAGGTTTGGAAGCGAAGCAGAATTGGCGAAGGCATTGAAAAAGAGCGAAAACAAGGTGAAAAAACTTCAGAAAAAAATAGATGACATGGAAAATTCTTCATCTTTAAAAATTGGAAGAGCGATTACCTTTGCTCCGCGAAAGCTGAAAAAAATGTTGCATTAATCAAAGGGGAATAGATATGAGTAATGATATACCTGCGGTTTCGGTGATAATTCCGGTATACAATGCGGCAGAATTCTTAAAAGACGGATTAAACAGCCTGCTGAAGCAGACTCTGAGAGAGATTGAAATTATCTGTGTGGATGATGGGTCAACAGATGGATCACTGGTAATTCTGAAAGAATTCGAAAAAGCAGATGCCAGGATCAGAGTCATTCATCAGGAAAATCAGGGAGCAGGAGCAGCCAGAAATAATGGAATGGATGTTGCAAGAGGAAAATACCTGGCTTTTCTGGATGCAGATGATTTCTTTGAGAAAAATATGCTGAAAGCCGCATATGACAGAGCGGAAGAAACAGAGGCAGAAGTATGTGTGTTTAATGCAGACCTCTATGATCATACAGAGAAAGTATACAAAAAATGCACATGGGCATTTCGGAAGCAGTATTTTCCGGAAAAAGAGCCGTTTGCAGCAACTGATGAAAATGTAAGAAATAATATTTTTAGAATGTTTAATGGCTGGCCATGGGATAAATTATACCAGAGGGAGTATGTCAGGAGATTGGGAATCAAGTATCAGAATCTTCGAACAACAAATGATATGCTCTTTGTTTTTATTGCGCTTGCCTGTGCTTCCAGAATTTCTACAGTAGATGAGGTCTTGATCCATCAGAGAGTTAATGTCAGAACATCTCTGTCGCGTACAAGAGAGAAATCATGGGATTGTTTCTATATTGCGCTTTTGGCTATGCAAAAGGAGCTAAAAGACAGAGGTTTATACGATACCTTAGAAAGGGCATTTGTTAATTGGGCACTTAATTTTTCACTGTGGCAGTTAAATACAATGACAGGAAGTGCATATGAAAAGACATACAGACTGCTCAAAAGAAAAGGTTTTGATCGTCTTGATATCAGCCGTCATAACAGAAGATATTTTTACAGCAACAAAGAATATGATAAATTCCTGAAAATCTATACAACACCTTATGAGAAGAGTTCTGGTTATTAAAAGGTAAAATAATTTATTGCCAGAGATAAACAGAAACCTCAGATTACAGAAGTCCATTTTTCTCTGTAATATAATAAGAATCAGAATACGTGCATAAATTGACAATACAGCAGATAAGAGGAAAGAGATTATGGCAGACAAATTTAAGCTCAGCAGAAAAGCAAAGAAAATCATATTGGGCGCATGTATCGGAGGTGTGGTTGTTCTTACGGCGGGGCTTTTTACTTACATACATATTGCAGATACCAATACACTTGGAAGAAAAATATCTATTTACGGGATGGATGTTTCCACGCTGACGGCAGATAAGGCAGAACAGAAGCTTCTGGATGCTTTTCGCAGCCGTAAGGTACAGTTCAAAGAAGGTGGCTCGGATGTCTATCAGACAACGGTGAGTGAACTTGGATATGATCTGGATGAGTCAGCACTTAAAAGTGAGCTTACAGAATTGCAGACAACGCGGGAAGCAAACAGAAAGATCTTTGCCACGCAGGAAGATTACAAGATCGCATATCAGATCCAGAAGGATGAAGAACAGGAAAAGAAAGCTCTTGCGTCTTCTAATTTTGGAGGTAAAGAGCGTACGGCATCCGTGGATGCAGCGGTTCAGTATGACGAACAGCAGAAGCAGTTTGTTCTGGTCAATGATGTGCAGGGAAATGAAATTGATGAGACCAGACTTCAAAGCTATGTAGATCAGATGCTGGATGATAATTTTCGGTTGAAGCTTCTTGGTGGAGATATTCAGATCATATTGGATACAAATGTTTATCAGCAGCCGTCTGTAACGGCTTCTGATGAAATGCAGAATAAAGTTACAGGACTGAATGATCAGTTGAATAAATATCGCAGTACTACAGTTACATATACATTGGGAAGTACAACGGAAGTAATTGATGCAGGAACAATCGAGACATGGCTGCAGATTACAGATGACAGCCTGAATATTGATCAGGAAGCAGTGAAGTCTTATGTACAGAATCTTGCAGCGAAGTATAATACCATCTATGTTCCACGTACATTCCACACATCCTATGGAAATGATGTCACGGTATCCGATAATGAATATGGATTTCAGATCGATCAGGATGGAGAAGTGCAGCAGTTGCTGACAGATCTTGCGAGTGGTACTGCAGTTACACGAGATCCGGTATACAGCATCAGTGGCATGCAGCGTAACGGTGCAGATGATCTGAACGGAAGCTATATAGAAGTAAGTCTGGATAACCAGCATCTGTGGCTGTACAAAGATGGAGCACTTGTGACAGAAACAGATATCGTCAGTGGAGCACCAAAAGCCGGCAGGGAGACATACAGAGGAGCATGGCCGATTGCCTACAAGGCAAGTCCATATAACCTGAGCAGTCAGGAATATGGATACAACGTAAAAGTAAATTACTGGATGCCATTTGTATATGGGCAGGGGCTTCATGATGCATCCTGGCAGTCTTCTTTCGGAGGAAACCGATATAAAAGTGGCGCCGGAAGTCATGGCTGTATCAACCTTCCGACAGATCAGGCAGCACTGATCTATAATACGATTGACGGCGGATATCCGATCATTATTTATTAAAAAGATACATAAAATGCAAAAGGCCAGTCCGAAAGTGGGCTGGTTTTTTTGTGCAGAAATATTTTAAAAGGTATTCCGGATAAATGAGGAATGTAAGATTAATTAAAAGGTGTTTCATTGACATTTTTTTGGCAAAATAATATAATAAAATGGCATATGTGAAGGAGGAAGTTATGGCACATAAAACAGGACTGGAAGATTATTATGTAATTAAAAATCAAAAGAAACTTCATTTCGGCTATACGACCGGATCCTGTGCGGCGGGAGCTGCAAAAGGTGCCACGGAAATGCTTCTCGGAGGTCAGAAACAGAACGAGACAGATCTTATGACACCAAAGGGAATTCTTCTCCATCTGGAATTGCATGACGTCTGTATGGAAAAAGATACAGTGATCTGCGCAGTACGTAAAGATGCGGGGGATGATCCGGATACGACGAATGGAATTCTGGTCTATGCCAGAGTGGAAAAATGTCCGAAATCCTCTGAGATTACGGTCGATGGAGGGAAAGGTGTCGGAAGAGTGACGCGTCCGGGACTTTCACAGAAAGTGGGAGAAGCAGCAATCAATCCTGTGCCAAAGGCCATGATCCTGAAAGCAGTGGAGGATGCAGCAGATCGATACCACTATGAGGGTGGCCTGAAAGTAACGATTTCTGTTCCAGAAGGTGAACAGATCGCGAAAAAGACTTTTAATCCTCGTCTGGGAATCCAGGGTGGCATCTCTATTCTTGGAACGTCCGGTATCGTAGAACCTATGAGTGAGAAAGCCTTGATTCAGAGTATTCAGGTAGAAATGAAACAGCATTTTTCACAGGGGGAACAGTATCTGATCGTGACTCCGGGAAATTATGGGGCAGATTACCTCAGGGAGCATATGAATCTTCCTTTTGAAAAAAACATCAAGTGCAGTAATTATGTAGGTGAAACCATTGATATGGCAGTGAACATGGGAGTAAAGGGGATTCTTTTTATTTCGCATATTGGCAAATTTGTCAAAGTTGCTGCCGGAATCATGAATACACATTCACACAGCGCAGACGGACGTATGGAGGTTCTGTGTGCGGCAGCAATACGCTCCGGAGCAGATCTGGAATGTGCCAGAGAGATTCTGGCATGCAACACGACGGATGAGGCCCTGCATGTGCTTGATCGTTATCATATTTTACAGAAAGCGATGGAGGATGTGACCCGACATATCCAGTTTTATCTGGATCATCGTTCTTATCAGCAGATCCTTCTGGGTGCGGTGATCTTTTCCAATGAATTTGGATATCTTGGCCAGACGGAGCATGCAGAAGAACTGATCCGTAAAATAAATTCAGCTGAGAGTAAATGACAAATTAAACAATTATATATAAAAAAGGAGAATAAAAACATGGTACATTTTGTTGGAGCAGGACCGGGATCACCGGATCTTATCACAGTCAGAGGTAAACAGTATCTGGAGGAGGCAGATGTGATCATCTATGCGGGTTCGCTGGTAAATCCGCAGCTGCTGGAATACAGCAAGGATGTTTGTACGATTCATAACAGTGCGAAGATGACACTGGAAGAAGTCATCTCCGTTATGGAGAGAGCAGAAGCAGAAGGGAAGATGACTGTGCGTCTTCATACAGGTGATCCTTGTATTTACGGTGCAATCCGTGAGCAGATGGATATTCTGGATGAGAAGGGCATTATGTATGACTATTGTCCTGGTGTCAGTGCGTTCTGCGGTGCGGCAAGTGCCCTGAATCTGGAATATACTCTGCCGGATATCTCACAGAGTGTGATCATCACAAGAATGGAAGGCCGTACACCGGTTCCATCCAAAGAAAGCATTCAGTCATTTGCAGCTCATCAGGCAACGATGGTCGTTTTCTTAAGCACCGGTATGCTGGAAGAACTCAGCCGCAGACTGATCGAAGGCGGATATACAGCTGATACGCCGGCGGCAATTGTATACAAGGCAACCTGGCCGGATGAGAAGAAATTTGTCTGCACAGTAGGCACGCTTGCACAGACTGCTGCAGAAAACAATATCACAAAGACTGCACTGATGATCATCGGGGATTCTGTAAAAGCAGCTCACTATGATCGCTCAAAACTGTATGATCCGGGATTCACTACCGAATTCCGTGAAGCAACAGAGTGAGAACGCGCAGTAAATAATCCGATCTAAATGGAGAATTAAATAATGTGTATTTCAATCATTTGTTTCAGTCTTACAGGATATATGACTGCGGAAGACCTGCAAAAAGACCTTCAGGGCAAAGGTTATACGGCAGAAATTTATAAGAAAAGTAAATATCTCGATGATTCGATTGCGGAAAGTACAGGAATCTGGGCAGGCCGCCATTTTGAGACAGATGATGCGATTATTTTTGTCGGAGCCTGTGGAATCGCGGTGCGCAGCATTGCACCTTACGTAGCAAGTAAGAAGTCTGATCCGGCGGTACTGGTGATCGATGAATGTGGAAAGTTTGTGATATCTCTGTTATCAGGACATCTTGGCGGTGCGAATGAACTGACTCTGGAAGTTGCGGAGCTTCTGGGTGCAGTTCCAGTCGTAACGACAGCGACAGATCTTCATCATCGCTTTGCAGTGGATGTCTTTGCAAAAAAGAATTGCTGTGGAATTCAGAATATGAAAGCGGCAAAGGCGGTTTCAGCAGCCTTGCTTGCGGGAGAACCTGTCGGATTTTACAGTGAATTTCCATGGACAGGAAAGTTGCCGGAAGGCCTGGAAGAGCCTTCGGAAGACACGCAGGATAAACCGGAGATTGGAATTGCAGTAACCATTCATCCAACCTGTAAGCCGTTTACATCCACGGTGCAGATCATTCCCAGGGTGGTGACACTGGGAATGGGCTGCCGCAGGAATAAAGAAGCAGATGTAATTGAAAAAGAAGCTAGTGTCTGTCTGGCGGACGCGGATATATACAGCCAGGCAGTAGAGAAGCTGACAAGCATTTCCATCAAAAAAGACGAAATGGGGCTTCAAAAACTTGCAGAAGACTGGAGAATCCCGTTTATCACATTTGAGGAAGAAGAGCTGAGTCATGCAGAGGGGGAATTTACCCCTTCCGAATTTGTAAAAAAGATCACAGGCGTGAATAATGTCTGTGAACGAAGTGCAGTCCTGGGTGCGGAGCAGGGCCGCCTGATCAAAAATAAGACAGGGAGAAATGGCGTGACAACCGCGCTTGCACTCCGGAACTGGGAGGTTCATTTTGAATAAAATATATGTAGTTGGAATCGGACCGGGAGGCTGTGATCAGATGACCGGTATTGCAATGAATGCTTTGAAAGACAGTGATACGATCATTGGATATACGGTATATGTGGATCTTGTCAAAGATACATTTCCAGATAAAGAATATCTGACCACACCAATGAAAAAAGAAGTGGACAGATGTGTGCTGGCTTTTGAAGAGGCTATGAAAGGCAAAAGGGTTTCCATGATCTGCAGCGGTGATGCCGGAGTCTATGGTATGGCCGGACTGATGTATGAAGTAGGAGAAAAATATCCGGAAGTAGAACTGGAGATCGTTCCGGGAGTAACAGCCGCACTTGGCGGAGCGGCAGTCCTTGGTGCACCGCTGATCCATGATTTCTGCCTGATCAGCTTAAGTGACCTTCTGACTCCATGGGAAAAGATTGAAGCAAGACTTCTTGGTGCATCTCAGGCGGATTTTGTAATCTGTCTCTATAACCCCTCCAGTAAAAAACGCCATGATTATTTACAGAAGGCCTGCGATCTGATGATGCAGTACAAATCTCCGGAAACAGTTTGCGGAACAGTATGCAATATCGGAAGAGAAGGGGAAGAATATCAGGTTATGACATTGAAAGAACTTCGAGATAGACAGGTTGATATGTTCACCACAGTATTTATCGGAAATTCCCAGACAAAAGAAATAAATGGCAAAATGGTAACTCCAAGAGGATATCGGAATGTATAAAGCAATTGTTTTTGCTGGTACTACAGAAGGCTATGAAATCAGCCGGTTTCTGAGTGAAAATAAAGTATCTGTACTTGCCTGTGTCGCGACGGAATATGGATCCAGATCTCTTGAAGAAAATGAATTTTTATCGATTCGTGCAGAACGCCTTGACAAAGAACAGATGCAGGAGCTTTTTGCAGCAGAAAGACCGGAACTGGTTTTGGATGCAACACATCCATATGCGGCAGAAGTGACAGTAAATATCCGTGAGGCCTGTGAAAACACAGCAGTTTCTTATGTGAGAGTCCTTCGTGAAGGAGGCGTTCACAAAGATGCAGTTTATGTAGAAAATACAGAGGCAGCAGTAGATTATCTGAAACATGTATCGGGAAATGTTCTGCTTACGACGGGCAGTAAGGAACTTTCTGCTTATACAGAAATTCCGGGTTATCAGGAAAGAATGTTTGCAAGAGTCCTTTCCATTCAGAATGTGATCGAAACCTGTCGCATGCTGGGATTCGAGGGCAAAAATCTGATTGCCATGCAGGGCCCTTTTTCGAAAGAATTGAATGCTGCCATGCTGCGTCAGTATGACTGCAGATATCTGGTAACAAAAGATTCCGGAAAAGCAGGCGGATTTGAAGAAAAGATTCAGGCTGCCACAGAATGTGGCGCAATTCCTGTGATCATTGGCCGTCCGGTGCAGGAAAAGGGAATTTCTGTAAAAGAATGCAAACGTATGCTGCCAGAGAAATTTGGATTCCAGCCGACACCACATGTAGTTCTCCTGGGAATTGGAATGGGAAGCAAGGAAACATTGACAATTCAGGGCAATGAGGCAGTGGAACAGGCGGATCTGATCATAGGCGCCAGAAGGATGGCAGATGCAGTGGCACTTCCGGGACAGGATGTCTTTTATGAATACAGAAGTGCTGAGATTGCAGAGTATATTAAGAAACATCCGGAATATGAAAAAGTTGTGATCGCACTATCCGGTGATGTCGGTTTTTACAGTGGGGCAAAAGGACTTTTGAAAGCTTTGGACGGAAATGCCGAAATCATCTGCGGTATATCCTCTGTTGTTTATTTTATGTCAAAAATTGGTCTTTCATGGGATGATGCAAAGATTGTCAGTGCACATGGAAGAGTATGCAATCTGGTATCCCTGATTCGAACAAATCAGAAGGTTTTTGCAATTCTTGGCACTTCAGATGGAACCGCACATCTTGCACAGAAACTGACGGATTATGGAATGGGTGAAGTGCAGCTTTATGTCGGGGAGAATCTGTCTTATGAGGATGAGAAAATATTTGTAAAACAGGCGAGGGAACTTACAGATTACAGAGGAGATGCCTTGAGTGTGATCTGTGCCTGGAATCCGGATGCAAAAACAGCATTGACCACACATGGACTTCCAGATGATGCATTTACCCGTGGAAAAGCACCGATGACCAAGACAGAGGTACGAACAGTTTCGCTGGCAAAGTTATGTCTTAAAGAGGATTCGGTCTGCTATGATATCGGGGCCGGAACTGGTTCTGTATCTGTGGAGATGGGACTTCGTGCAAGTCAGGGAAGCGTATATTCCATTGAGAAAAAAGAGGATGCACTTGTGCTTCTCGAGGAAAATAAAAAGAAATTTGCGTTAGATCATATGAGGATTATAGCAGGAACGGCCCCTGAAGCAATGGAAGAACTTCCGGCTCCTACTCATGCTTTTATTGGTGGATCTTCCGGAAATATGAAAGAAATTGTGGAACTTCTTCTTGAAAAAAATCCACAGGTTCGTATGGTCATAAATTGTATTACACTTGAAACGGTCGGAGAAACTTTGTCCTGCATAAAGGAAATGCAGACAGAACGCAGCGAGTGGAAGTGGGAGAGTGAAGTTGTGCAGCTTGGTGTGTCCAGATCCAAAGAAATCGGTAGATATCATATGATGATGGGAGAAAATCCTATTTATATTATTACCATACAGGCGCATAAAAAGGAGAATTTTGTATGAAAGCGGCAAGAATTCTCCTGGCAGCAGGAGCCAGTGGAAGCGGAAAAACGCTGATCACATGTGGACTTTTGCAGGCACTGGTGAATCGTGGTCTGAAAACAGCATCTTTTAAATGTGGGCCGGACTATATTGATCCGATGTTCCATAGTCGTGTCATAGGCGCAAAATCAAGAAATCTGGATACCTTTTTTACAGACAGTGAAACTACAAAATATCTCTTCTGTGAAAATGCGGTGGACTGTGATATTTCTGTTATGGAAGGAGTAATGGGATTTTATGACGGTGTTGCAGGGACAACAACGAAAGCAAGTGCTTACGATCTGGCGTCTGTTACAGATACGCCTGTGATTCTGATCGTAAACAGCAGAGGTATGAGTGTTTCTCTTGCAGCATATGTGAAAGGCTTTATGGAATACAGGAAGGACAGTCATATACAGGGTGTGATCTTTAATCAGATGTCACCAATGCTCTATCCAAGAATGAAAGAACTTCTGGAGAAAGAACTGAATATAAAAGTTCTTGGATATGTTCCCAAAATGGATGATTGTGTGATCGAGAGCCGACATCTGGGGTTAGTGCTTCCGGATGAGATCCCTGAGTTAAAAGAAAACCTTCACCGACTGGCTGAGGTTCTGGAAAAAACTCTGGATATTGATGCAATCCTGCAGCTTGCAGAAAGTGCACGAGAATTATCTGCGAAAGAACCTCGGATAGATTTCTGTCTGAAACATCCCCTTCGGATTGGTGTGGCGGACGATGAAGCATTTTGCTTTTTCTATGAAGATAATTTCCGGCTTTTGCGAAAGATGGGGGCAGAGCTTGTACACTTTTCTCCGATCAGAGATAAGAAATTACCGGTTGGACTGGATGGATTGCTTTTATATGGAGGTTATCCGGAATTAAATGGAAAAGAACTGGAAAAAAATACATCTATGAGAGAAGAAATACAAAAAGCACTTAGCAGTGGTATGCCGTGTATGGCAGAATGCGGAGGCTTTATGTATCTTCATGAAGAAATGGAAGCAATGGATAAAAAATTTTACCACATGGCAGGCGTGCTTCCGGGCAGGGCATATCGTACACCACGTCTGAATCGCTTTGGCTATGTGACATTAATACAGAATCATTCAGTTTTGGGATGTGAGACATTAGGAGAGATCCCTGCTCATGAATTTCATTATTTTGATTCTGAAAACTGCGGGAAAGCATTTCATGCAGCAAAACCGGAAAGTATGAGAAACTGGGAGTGTATTCATGGCACAGAAACTATGCTGGCTGGATTTCCACATCTTTATTATTATGGAAATCCAAAAGTTGCAGAGGCTTTTCTTAAAGAATGCATGAAATACCACAGCAGACGGGGAGAGTGACAGAGTTGATATATACATACCATACAATTGCCCTGGCAGCAGGGTTTATCTTAGATTTGATATTTGGAGATCCCAGATGGTTGTACCATCCGGTGTGCCTGATCGGGAAGCTGATCTCCAGTTTTGAGAAGGGAATCAGAAAAGTATTTCCCAAAACAGAAAAAGGTGAACTGGCTGGAGGACTGGTTGAAGTAATACTGATCTGTGTCATTACATTACTGGTTCCGGCATTTGTTTTGTATTTTCTGTATATTCATCTTCCGGCCTTGGGTGTGCTTTTGGAAACCTTTTGGTGCTATCAGCTGCTTGCTACCAGATCATTGCGTGATGAGAGCATGAAGGTTTATGATGCACTCAAAAAGGGAACAATTGAGGATGCACGTCATGCGGTTTCTATGATCGTGGGACGTGATACGGCGGAGCTGACGGAAGAGGGTGTGACCAAAGCAGCGGTGGAGACTGTGGCAGAAAATACTTCTGATGGTGTGATCGCACCGATGATCTATATGGCAATCGGTGGTGTACCTTTAATGTTTTTGTATAAGGGAATCAATACCATGGATTCCATGCTCGGGTATAAAAATGATAAATATCTGTATTTTGGAAGATGTGCGGCGAAACTGGATGATGCAGCCAATTATCTTCCATCCAGAATTTCCGGCTGGCTGATGGTTGCCGGAGCTTTTGTGATCGGACTTGACAGCAGAAACGCATCCCGTATTTTCAAAAGGGACAGCAGAAATCATGCGAGTCCGAATTCGGCACAGACAGAAGCTGTAATGGCTGGTGCACTGGATGTACAGCTCGCGGGAAATGCATATTATTTTGGAAAATTATATGAGAAACCTACAATTGGAGACGCGATTCGGGAAATAGAGACAGAAGATATTCGTTATGCGAACCGCCTGATGTATGCAACGGCGATTCTGGGCGTGATCATCTGTGTTTTGTTCCGCGTTGTGTTTCTGTAACGGGACACAAAAAGGAGAAAAAGAATGACGAAGCACGTACATGGCGGTAATATCTATACTCATAAGAACTGTCTGGATTTTTCGGCAAACTGTAATCCACTGGGAACGCCGGAAAGTGTAAAGCAGGCGGTACGTGACAGTCTTGAATATATGAAAGATTATCCGCAGGTCGGATATGCACCTTTGAAAAAAGCAATTGCCGAATATGAAGGTGTGGCATCCGAATCTGTGATCTGTGGAAATGGAGCGGCGGAACTGGTATTTTCTCTGTGTCAGGCAGTAAAACCGAAGAAAGCACTGATTCCGGTTCCTACTTTTGCAGAATATGAGCAGGCGCTTACGAGCTGTGGCTGTGAGGTAGAACATGTACTTCTCAGAGAAGAAGAGGGATTCAGTCTGCAGGACAGTTTTATCAACTGGCTGCACAGAGACCTTGATATGGTATTTCTCTGCAATCCGAATAATCCAACGGGAATTTCGATAGATAGAGAATTCCTTTTCCGGGTTTTACGTGTGTGCAGAGAAATGGATATCCTTCTGGTTGTAGATGAATGTTTTCTTGATTTTATGGAGGAACCGGGCAGATACACACTGAAAGCACAGTTATCCAGATATCACAATCTGTTTCTTTTGAAGGCATTTACCAAGCGTTACGCGATGGCGGGAATCCGACTGGGATATGGTATTACTGAGAATACGGAACTTCTTGATGCGATGACGCAGGTGACACAGCCATGGAACATTTCTGTTATGGCACAGGCGGCAGGTATTGCTGCGCTGAAAGAAACTGCATATGTGGAAGAGGGGCGACAGATGGTATTCCGGGAAGCAAAATATCTCAAAGAAGAACTGCAGCGTCTTGGCATGGAAGTCTTTCCGTCAGAAGCAAATTATATTTTCTTCCATGGACCGGAAAATTTATTTGAAATATGTGTGGAACAGGGGGTTCTGATCCGTGACTGCAGCAATTACTCTGGTTTGCGAAAAGGATATTACCGTGTGGCCGTCCGAACACATGAGGAAAATCAGAAATTGATCCGTGCAATGCGGGATGGCACTACAAAAGCGGCAGTGGCACATGCAGAGGTACTGAAAGAAGAGGAACAGGCATAAGTCTGATACGAAAGGGAACAGATATGGCAAAGACGATTATGATACAGGGAACCATGTCCAATGCAGGAAAGAGTCTTCTTGCTGCCGGACTTTGCAGGATATTTCATCAGGATGGATACCGTGTGGCACCATTCAAATCGCAGAATATGGCACTGAACTCTTTTATAACCAGTGAGGGCCTTGAAATGGGCAGAGCACAGGTTATGCAGGCAGAAGCGGCAGGTATAGAACCATCGGTCCTGATGAATCCGATTCTTCTGAAACCGACAAATGATATTGGCTCTCAGGTCATTGTAAATGGGGAAGTTCTTGGTACCATGAGTGCCAGAGACTATTTTAAATATAAGAAAAAACTGGTGCCTGACATTATGAAGGCATTTCATAAGCTGGCAGAAGAAAATGATATCATTGTGATTGAGGGGGCTGGAAGCCCGGCGGAAATCAATCTGAAGAGTGAAGATATTGTTAATATGGGAATGGCAAAGATGGCGAAAGCGCCGGTGCTTCTTGCCGGTGATATCGATCGTGGCGGTGTGTTTGCACAGCTGTATGGAACGGTGGAACTTCTGGAAGAAGATGAGAGAAAAATGATCAAGGGTCTGATCATCAATAAATTCCGAGGTGACAAATCAATTCTGGATCCGGGTGTGGCAATGCTGGAAGAGAAATGTAAGATTCCGGTCGTTGGTGTTGCACCATATATGAACATTCAGGTAGAAGATGAAGACAGTCTGACAGAACGCTTTGACCGTCATCAGGAAGTTGGAGTGATCGATATGGCGGTTATTCGTGTACCACGTATTTCCAACTTTACAGACTTTAATCCGTTTGAAAGTATTCCGGGGGTTTCGCTGCGTTATGTACAGCATCCGTCAGATTTGAAGCAGCCGGATGTGATCTTTCTTCCGGGAACCAAGAATACAATGGATGATCTGAAATGGCTGCGTGAAAGTGGCATGGAAGCACTGATCCTTAAGGCAGCGGCATCCGGTACACTGATCTTTGGTATCTGTGGCGGCTATCAGATGCTGGGAGAAAATTTAAGTGATCCACATGGTGTGGAAGCAGGCGGTACGATGCGTGGAATTGGTCTTCTTCCGGTAGATACCGTGTTTGCAGAACATAAGACACGTACGCAGGTCTGCGGAAAATTCCTGGAGCTGGATGAAGAGTTTGCACCTCTTAAAAACGTAGAATTTACAGGATATGAGATTCATATGGGTGAGAGTACCTGGAAAAATGGGGCTGTAGCAAGTACTTCTACATGTGATACTGTGACAGGGACAGAGAAGACAGAAGGAACATTTTATCACAATGTATGCGGAACTTATGTTCATGGCATTTTTGATAAAGAAGAGGTTGCACTTGGTCTTGTTCGTGCAGTAGGCATAAGAAAAGGTATTGATGTGTCAGAGATGGAAGGCGTGGATTTTGCTGCATTCAAAGAAACACAGTATGATATCCTGGCATCGGAACTTCGGAAACATCTGGATATGAAGAAAATCTATGAGATCCTTGAGCAAGGTGTGGAGGATATTCTGAAAGAAAGTGAAGCAGAAGGAGAAGCAGAGAAATGAAAGTAGAGCTTGAAAATGTAAAACCAATGGAGATCGAAAAAAGAAGTTTTGAGATTATTACAGAGGAACTTGGTGATAAACAGCTGCTTCCCGGAACAGAACTTATTGTCAAACGTTGTATTCATACAAGCGCAGATTTTGATTATGCGGATAACCTCTGTTTTTCGCCGGATGTAGTAGAGCGTGCGATGAAAGCAATCAAAGAGGGCGCCTGCATTGTTACGGATACGCAGATGGCAAAGGCGGGAATCAATAAACGTGCATTGGCCCGTTATGGTGGAGAAGTCTATTGTTTCATGTCCGATGAGGATGTGGCAAAGATTGCAAAAGAGAATGGAACCACAAGGGCGACAGCAAGCATGGACAAAGCTGCTACTCTCGATAAAAAACTGATCTTTGCAATCGGAAACGCGCCGACTGCACTGGTGAGACTCTATGAACTGATCGAAGATGGAAAACTGAATCCGGAACTGATCATTGGAGTTCCGGTTGGATTTGTGAATGTTGTACAATCGAAAGAACTGATCATGGATTCGGGAGCACCTTATATAGTTGCGAGAGGACGTAAAGGCGGAAGTAATATTGCAGCCTGTATCTGTAACGCATTGCTTTATATGATCGATAATCGAAGAGATTAAATACTGACACCTGCCTGGATGATGAAATGCCGGACAGGTGTTTTGTGATTATTTATTAAGAAGTCGGGACAGAAGCTGACAGGCAGGGGCAAAATCGTCTGTCGTAATGGAAGAACAGGAGAGCAGAATGGTGATCGTAGCTGCATTTTCTTCAAGAATCAGAAGAGACATTCCATGCATGCGGGCTTCTTTTTTTAGCTCAAGACCTGTTCTGGCATAAGGAATGGTCAATGCCAGACTTGTTCCTGCGGCACCGGTCTGGATCGTGCAGTTGCTGCCGAATGTATTTCGCACCTCGTTTTCAAGAGCCTTCAGCTTCTGAGCATACAGCTTTTTTAATTTTTTTGTCTGCGAAGTCAGATGACCGTCACGGATAAACTGACAGAGTGCAATCTGTTCGGCTTTGGAAGCAGTCTGGCTGTAGCGTTCTGCAACAGCTGCATATTTTCTGGAAAGAGAAGGCGGCAAGACCATGAAGCTTAAGCGAATCGATGGAAGCAGCAGACGGGAAAAAGAACCAATATAGACAACGCCATGTCCTCCGGCAAGATTAAAGAGGGAAGGTGTTGGACGTTGGAAATAAACGAATTCATTCTCAAAATCGTCTTCGATGATCAGACTGCCTTTCGCTGCAGCGTAATGTACCAGTTCCATACGACGGCTGACGGGCATGATCTCTCCCCATTTCGTCATATGTGCAGGAGAAACATAGATTACGTCACAGTCTTTGTTGCGGTATTGAACTTCAAAACCATAATCAGAAAAAATAGTACTTCCCTGCACAAAAGAAGCGTTTGGAAAAGAAACGGTTTTTCGGTCATGGATCAGAGGACAAAGAAGATTCAGAATGCTCTGAACTCCGGCCCCGATCACAATATCGTCAGCAGAACAGTTGACGTTTCTTCGCTGACGGATGTAGTCAGCAAGTACCTGACGAAGATCGGCTTCACCCTGGGGTTCTCCATAGGAGAGAAGACGGTCACTCTGACGAAGTGCGCTTTTGATATAACGCTGCCAGAGGTCAAAACGGAAACTTTCATGATCGACACCGTTGGAAGCAAAGTCATATTGTATTGAAGGCAGATTCGCATGCCAGGAGGTAGTGGAGACTGGCTTTTGCTCTGCAATATTAGTTACATAATAGCCGCTTTGTGCACGGGCAACAATGTAGCCGTCTGCGGCCAATTGCAGATAGGCATTTTCAATAGTTGTACGGCTGAGCTTCAGTTCTGCAGAACATTTGCGAAGAGATGGCATGCGGCTTCCGGCAGGAATTCGCCGTTCCATGATCAGATTTTTGTAATGTTCATATACCTGAAGATACAGGCATTCTTTATTGGAATGAAAAGATAAACTCATAAACTGTCCTCTGAAAAATGAATAAAAGTGGTTATTTTTATAAATACACTTAGATGCTATTCTAAATCAGATAATGAGAAAATGCAAGATGAGGAGATAACAGATTGAAAAAGATCGCGGTATTAAATGATTTATCAGGAATGGGAAAATGTTCTCTTACTGCAGCAATTCCGGTGATTTCCGTTATGGGAATCCAGGCATGTCCGCTTCCGACAGCGGTATTAAGTGCGCAGACGGGTTTCCCTTCTTATTATTGTGATGATTATACGGATCGTATGGATGCGATTATGGAAGAGTGGAAGAAGATGGATTTTTATCCGGATGGAATCTATACAGGATTTTTGGCAGACGCACGTCAGGCCGATAAAGCAGTTGAATTTATTGAACAGTTTGCAAAAGAAGACACAAAGATACTTATAGATCCTGTTATGGGGGATAATGGAGAAGAGTACCCGATTTATACGGAGGCACTCTGTGAAAAAATGCGTTTTCTGGTCAGAAGAGCGACGGTGATAACACCAAATCTGACAGAAGCGCTATTGTTATTATATGGCGCACAGCGTGCACATGTATTGTGGAAGGAGCTATCACTTATGGATGAGGAGAGATTGCTGAAATTCACAGAAAGTACAGGGAAGGAACTTTCAAAAGAATTTGATACGGAAGTGGTTATTACAGGAATTGATCTTCCTGCGAGGGAGAATCATCAGGAGATAGGAAATCTGATCTGTCAGGATGGCAATACGACCTGGGTGACTGCAGCAAAAGAGGGTGGCAGTTATTCCGGTACAGGTGATCTGTTTGCATCGGTTTTGAGTGCCGGTATGGTGAAAGGAATCGACACGGTGGATTCTGTGCACAGGGCCGTGAAGTTTTTGGCGAAGGGGATTCATGATGCGGTAGTTGAAGGCACCGACCGGAATGAAGGAATTTGTTTTGAAAGATATCTTTCTGAATTAGCTGCTGAAAATTAGAACTTTAGAATCACATTTATATAATTCACGAAAAGCTTCCTGATCTGTTCAGTCACAAGGCTTCGGAGTCCGGAAGTACTAAGATATAACCTGCCTGCAAAAAGCATTCGCAAAAATTGCTAACTCGCCTATGGCTCAGACAAGTGTTATTTTTGCTATCTACCTAAAAGATGGTAATTTCAGCAGTAAGTTCAGAGAAAGGACAGCTTTGGCGCAGAAACTGTCCTTTCTTCGGAATATTTACTGTGTGAATTCCCAGTTATCTTTTAAAGATTCTTTTTCTTATAGATAAACCATGATGCAATCGCTGTAAAAACGATCAGATATGTCATAAGTATCGCAATTCCCGACATTGCAAATCCCTCTCCTGCAGAGATGCTTCGGATCATATGACTTGTCTGGGAAAGCGGCAGTGCAGAGACAAATTTTCCAAGAAAACCAGGAAGCTTTTCTGTAGAGAAAAATGTATTGCACAGATATGCCATTGGCATGATGATGTAGTTCGAAAAACGCGGTACATCTGCATGGTTTTTGGCAAGGAATGAAACGACAACACCGATTGCAGAAAAAACAGCTCCATTCAGGAACATGACAAGGAAAGACCAGCCGTTAAAGATCAGTCCGGTGTCGATCGGCATTGTCAGAACCAGAATAACGCCACCTGCATAAAAACCACGAAGGCTTCCGCCGATGATCTGACCGGCAATAAACTGCCATAACGGTGTAGGAGAGATCAGTACCTGATCGAAAGCCTTCTCATAAAGTCGCTGCACATTCAGATTCTGTGCAATGGCATTAAAGCTTCCATTCATTGTCGTCAGTGAAACAACACCCGGGATCAGAAAGTTCAGATAAGGTTCTCCATGTGAGATTGTCTGGATTCCCATTCCAAATACGACCAGATACATCAGTGGGGCAATCATTGCCGCCAGCGTGATCTTGTAGAAATCTCTTCGAAATTCGACCCATTTTTCCCATAAAATTGTAATAATTCCCATAACCAGCTCCTCCCTTATGATGGCATCAGATGTCGTCCGGCACGTTCAACAAACACATCTTCCAGCGTTGTTTCGCGTAGAGAAGCCTGTCCGGAAAGACCGGAGAGATAGGCAATTGCTTCTTCACGACTGTGAAAATAATGACTGTGAGTTTCGTCTCCGGCAAATTCATCAACGGTGTAATTTCCAAGACTGTCGATCAGTCCGGCCGGAGTATTGACTTCCTCCAGTTTACCGTGGTCCATCAGAGCTACACGGCTGCAGAGATTCTGAGCTTCCTCCATATAATGAGTAGTCAGAAGAATGGTCAGGTTTTTGCCGTTTAATTTGCGGAGCAGATTCCACATCTGACGACGGGAAAGCGCATCCATACCGGCGGTCGGTTCATCCAGAAGCAGGATCTCAGGATCTGTCAGGAGGGCCCGACATACCATCAGTTTCCGCTTCATGCCGCCGGAAAGCTTACGGACTGTTCGTTTACGAAACTTGATCAGATCACAGAACTCCAGAAGTTCTTCTGTACGACGTTTGATTTCTTTGCGTGGCATGAAATAAAGACGTCCCTGATATTCCATGATCTCGTCCATATTCATGTCCTGGCGCATGGAGTACTCCTGTGTGATTACACTGATCTTACGCTTGAGATCCGGTCGGTTTCGTGTCAGCTTCTGTCCATCGATCAGGATTTCTCCTTTAGTCGGAAGAAGAAGCGTAGAAAGAAGACTGATCGTCGTAGTCTTTCCGGCACCATTCGGTCCAAGAAGACCGAAGAATTCTCCGGTCTCAATTTTGAGATCCAGAGAATCCACAGCAGTAAAATTATCAAATGTTTTTGTCAGATTCTTTGTTTCGATCATTTGTGCTCCTTCGCAATGATCAGAGAATAGTAGCCGGCATCATCCGGAATTTCCTCCACTCCATGATAGATATGTTCCTCTGGCATGCCACAGTTTTCAACCATGAGGACATCACGGCCGCTTTTGGCGAGAATTTCCTTTACCTGATTCATTTTCTTTCCTGATTTCATCAGAATGTAGTTTCCGGATTCTGTCAGTTCACTGTCAAGACGATGGACAGCAGGAACGATATGAAGCTGTTCGTTCCATTCAGACAGAGAAATGTTCAGTCGTGCAGCTGCAGCACAGAAAGAAGTGATTCCGCTTACCAGCTCTGTGTGATATCCGTCTGCCTCTACGCGATGCTGCAGATAGGAAAAAGTAGAATATACACATGGATCACCAAGAGTCAGGAAAACAACATTTTTTCCCTGATCAAGACAGGCTTCCAGAGCTTTTGCGCCTTTTGCATGATTTTCTTCAAGTTCCTTTGCATCATGTGTCATCGGCATGTAGATTGGAAGAAGTTCTTTTTCTTCCAGCTCCGGAACTGCCTGTACTGCAATTTTATAGGCAACGGTTTCTTTAACGTCTGCACCAGGTACAGCGATGATCTCATTTTCACGGATCATGCGAACTGCCTTTAATGTCATTAATTCTGGATCCCCAGGTCCGACGCCGACTCCATATAATGTACCTTTCATTGATAAAACCTCCTGAATTCATTTTTGAAATGATCTTAAATTTACATTATGCTGTGAAGTCTCATTCACAGACATATCTTTTTTATTATACTAGAATTGTATAGTGTTTGCAATGTAGGATTTGCTGTGTTATCATAGTTTCTATAGATAAAATTTGGCAATGTTTAAAAAGAAAAAAATGGAGTAGAGAAATGAAAAGAAAATTTTCAAGTCTGATTGCTGCTGTATTTATCGGCATTGGAGCTTTTTCCTGCATCTGTCAGGCGGCAGGCATGGATATTGACAAAGAGGATGGAGAATATTCCATTCAGGTGGATCTTGAGGGCGGAAGCGGAAAGGCAAGTGTGACATCGCCGACAATTCTGACTGTGAAGGATGGTCAGGCTTACGCACAGATCCAGTGGAGCAGTTCAAATTATGATTATATGATCGTAGACGGAGAGAAATATCTTCCGACCAATGAAGAAGGTATGAATTCTGTTTTTGAGATTCCGGTGCTCAGTATGGATGAAGGAATGCCGGTGATCGCAGATACAACAGCAATGGGAGCACCTCATGAGATTGACTATACGCTGACCTTTTATTCGGATTCTATTGGTTCAAAGAGCCAGCTTCCACAGGAAGCAGCCAAGAGAGTCGTGGCAGTTGCCGTTGTGATCATTGTTGGTGGGGGAATCCTGAATTATTTTGTTAATAAAAGAAATCGCTGTTAGATATGTTGAATAGAATTGAAGAGAAGAAGGGCTGGTTTCAGTGAAACCAGTCCTTCATTACGTCAAAAATCTGAATGAGTTCCTCGTCGGAGATCACATAAGGAACCATGGAATACATATAGTTTAAGAAAGGTCTGCAGAAGACCCCGCGTTCATAGGCAAACTGCTGGAAACCTTCCAGGGTCTTTGGATCATGGACTTCGACGCAGGTACAGCCGCCCATGATACGGACTTCTTTGATGCGCGGGTCAGAGAAATTTTCCATTTCCTGACGGGAAATCTGTTCGATATGCCGGATCTTGCTCATATAATCGTCACGTTCAAAGATCTCGATTCCTTTAAGTGCAACGGCACAGGCAAGTGGATTTCCCATAAAGGTCGGACCGTGCATCAGGGCAAGGCGGTCATCGTCACTATAAAAAGCGTCAAAGACTTTGTGGTTTGCAACGGTGACAGCATGTCCGATATAACCGCCGGTCAGGGCTTTTCCGAGAACCAGGATGTCCGGAAGGACAAGGTCGGCTACAAAGCGGTTTCCGGTACGTCCGAATCCTGTTGCAACCTCATCAAAAATCAGAAGCACATCATATTGATTGCACAGTTCTCTGGCACGTTTCAGGAAAGAAATATCATACATCCGCATGCCGCCAGCGCCCTGGAGCAGCGGCTCTACGATAAAGCAGTTCAGCCGGTCATGATACAGTTCAAATGCATTCTCAAGCGCCGGGATTTCTGTCGGGATATGAACGACGCCTTCTTTTTTGTCAAAAGCGAAATGATAATCTTCGTCATCTCCGACTTCCATTGCCTTGAAAGTGTCTCCGTGGTAGGCATGTTCCAGAGCCAGCACCAGAGGGCGTTTCCTTCCCTGATTGGTGTTGTACTGGAGTGCCATCTTAAGAGAGACTTCTACTGCGACACTTCCCGAGTCAGAAAAGAAGCAGTAGTCCAGGTCACCCGGAAGAAATTCCTGAAGCTTATCAGAAAGTTTTTCTACCGGTTCATGGGTGAGACCGCCGAGCATTACATGGCAGAAACGGTCAGCCTGTTCTTTGATGGCGGCGGTCAGCTCCGGATGTTTGTAGCCGTGGATCATGCACCACCAGGAAGAAATTGAATCGATCAGCTTCTGGTCTTTGGTGTAGAGATGCACGCCTTCTGCATCCAGAATCCTGTAAGGTTCTTTCATTGTTTTCATCTGTTCATAAGGATACCATATCATCTGATCTTCACCTCGTCATAAAGTGCACTCAGCACATCTGCATCTGTTTCAAGTTCTGTGGCATTGTCCTGTACCTTCGCAAGCACAGGAAGCCCTGTCATATGTTCACACATAAAAATATTATCTTCTTCCATGATGTTCCCCGGATGGTAATGATTAAAAATGATGCCCTTAAGCGGAAGGTTGTGTGCCTTCATATATTCGAAAGTCAGGACAACACTGTTGATCGTGCCAAGACCGGCATCGGCGATAAGGATACTGGAAAGATTAAATTCCCGGATCACATCTTCAAGCTGGATCTTATGCTCATCAAAACAGAGAGGGCAGAGGATTCCGCCGCTTCCTTCCATGGTGATGTAGTCATAGTTCTCAGCGACTTTCGCAAAACCTTCGCGGACAACAGCGAGGTCAACAGGATTTCCTTCCACGCGGGATGCAAGGTGTGGTGACCAGGCATTTTCATATACATAAGGGCACATTTCGTCAAGCGGCTGTGAGATACCGGACATCTGTCGCACAAAAAGTGCATCGCCCGGGATCAGGCTTTCGTCTGACCGGCGGTCATTTCCGCTCATGGCTGCTTTGTAGTAAGCTGGATTTTTGCCTGCCTGTGCAAGTTTTTTTACGATTAGTCCGGCAATAAAGGTTTTGCCGATATCTGTTCCGGTTCCGGTGAGAAAAATTGCTTTGCTCATTTTTATTTTACACTTCCTTCCAGTATTCAGGAGTTACGTCACGTCCCATGTCAGCGAGCATCTTGCGGTCGCTTCGGATCGTCGCACATGCAACGGTGGTCAGCATGTTTCCGGTGATGGAAGCGGAAGCTCCGGCTTTGAAAGCAGTTTCTCCGTCGTTGGTGAGAAGTGCGCGTCCGGCAGCGAGACGGATGTTTGCCTCCGGGTTGATATAGCGGAAGAAGGCGATCGTACGCAGGATATCCGGCTCAGAAAGTTCCGGTAGATGTTCCAGAGGTGTTCCTGGGATCGGCATCAGAGCATTGATCGGGATGGAATCGATGCCAAGTTCAGCAAGGCTGATCGCCATATCCAGACGGTCTTCCCAAGTCTCACCCATGCCGATGATACCGCCGGAGCAGGCACACATGCCTTCGGCTTTGACTTTTTTGAGGGTCTCGATCTTCATGTCGTAGGTGTGTGTGGTACAGATATTCGGGAAATTTCTACGGGAGGTTTCGATGTTGTGGTGGTAGCTGGTCACACCTGCCTCGTGAAGACGGTGAAGTTGTTCGGCAGAAATAAATCCCATGGAAGCGCAGAGGTCAATCTTGCATTCTCTGTGCATGGTCTCGTAAGCATGGATTGCCTGGTCGAATTCTTTTCCTGTCAGAGCTTTTCCGGCGGTGACGATGGAAAAACGGTCGACACCTTCGGACTCATTCATCTTACAGGCTTCAAGGATCTTTTCCTCCGGAAGAAAATTGTAAACTTCGCAGGAAGTGTGGTGGTGTGCGGACTGTGCACAGTATTTACAGTCTTCCGGACATCTGCCGCTGCGTCCGTTGATGATTGAGCAGAGGTCTACTTTGTCTCCGATACAGGCTTCTCGAATACGGTCTGCACCTTCACATAATTCATCCAGATCGCAGGTGAGAAAGAAGGAAAGATCATCCTCTCTTGTGATCCTGCGTCCGTCAATAATTTCCTGGGCTAAAGTAAGTGGGTTCATTTTGCTGTCTCCTCCGTATGTAATAAAGTTGTATTGGAATCAGAAAGGTACTGGATCACGACCGGACGAACACGTCTGGCAATGATGGCCCCAAGGATGCTTAAAGCGATGTCACCAGGTACTGCAAGAAGGAAGCAGTAGAGGATGAGCGGCCAGATTCCGATTGGTGTGTCGATCACATAATTGCAGATCACATAGTAGTAGATCATGCCGCAGGCATAGACGATCATAAGTCCAGCCAGGTTTGCGAGCAGGTAGCGGAAGATCGTCTTTTTCTTCAGATGTTCTGCGATACGTCCTGTCACGTAAGTTCCGAGGCAGAATCCAATGATATAGCCAAAACTCGGCTTAAAGACATACCAGAGACCGCCGCCCTCAGAGAAGATCGGAAGCCCTGCAAGCCCCAGAAGCATGTAGGCAACGACAGAGATTGTTCCACGTTTAGAACCAAGCAGCAGCCCTGCAAGCATCGTAAACAGATACTGCAAAGTAAAAGGAACCACCGGCACCGGGATCTTGATAAAAGCCCCCGCCGCAATCAGCGCAGTAAAAAGACTGCAGTAGATTAAAGTTTTCGTCTTTGACATTTGTAAACCTCCAAAATCTTTATGGTTTACAATTTTAAAAGAAAGAAAAGATAATGTCAACTAAAAAAATAGAAAAGTTTACAATTGCATTTAGATTTAAAACAAGACCGTTTAATGCTGGGGACATGTGGGAGTGGTACTGATCTCTACGATTTTCTTCAGCACTTTTGGAATAGAGAACTGGAAAATCCTTGCACGCATCTGGGCGGTCATTCCGGTACTTAATGGAATCGTATTTCTGACTTCCCCGATCTATTCCCTGCATGAAGAAGGAGAGAAAGGACTTTCTATTAAAGAACTCTGCTCCATGAAGATATTCTGGGTCGTTATGCTGATGATGACCTGTGCAGTCTGTGGATTTTCTGTTGGAATTATGTGGCCGGGAACATTCAGCATTGCATCGGCATCCATCAGAGGTGGAGGTACGGCAATGTTTGCATTGCTTGCTCTTGCAGGAGACCTTGGCTGCTCCGGTGGTCCGACACTTGCAGGTTTTGTATCCGGCAGTGTGGGGAATAATCTGAGAATGGGAATTCTTGCGGCAATCGTATTCCCGGTGCTTTTACTTATGGGAATTCAGATATGTAAAAAGAGTCAGGAGAACTGAATAAAAGAGAAGCGTACATTATAAATGAATATGGAAAAAGGTCTGGACCTTTGAGAATGATACAGTTCCATGCTGCGTAAACAGGCAGAGAAAAACTGTAAATATTCCCGATGGGTACAGACCTTTTTGCTTTATAGGACATTACTGCATAGATATATTATTTCATGGAATCAATGGCTTTTTGTGCATGCTCCACATACATCCTGCGTATTCCAGGATATTCACCCAGTCCTTTGATGATCGGACAGACTTCAAATCCGGCATTTTCAAACTGACATACCCAGGAATCCGGAGAATCACCAGCCATATCATTGTGTGCATGATCGCCTGCTACGATCATAAAAGGTGTTACATAGATTTTGGATGGCTGGAAAGATGTTACTTCTTTTACCAGATTATGGATGGTTGGATCAGCTTCGACGGTTCCGATAAAAACATTGGCGTGAGTGGACTCTTTGAATTTCTGATCAAGTCCTGCATACACGGTGTTTACCTGATGGGTTGTTCCATGTCCCATGAATACAAGAGCTTCTGTTTCTTTCAGATCAGAAAATTCTGTTGTTACTGCGTTGATTGCCTGTGATTCATCTTTCAAATCTGCAAGAAGAGGAGTTCCAAATGCGATTTTGTCAAAAGATTCTTTATAAGAAAGAACTTCTTCTTTCATAATATTATTCTCGATACCGTCCAGGATATGGGTCGGCTGAACAACCACTTCCCGGATTCCGTCTGTGATCATTTGTTCAAGAGCTTCCTTTACAGTCGGAACCGTATAGTTATCTCTTTTTTTCAGAATTGAGATGATAAATTTACTGGTCCATGCACGATAGATCCGATGATCCTGAAAAGCGTTTCTAATGTCCTGTTCAATCTTCTCTATAGTGGCTTTTCGGGATGCTTCATAGCTGGTTCCGAAGCTCACAACCAGAATTGCTTTATCTGTCTGCTGATTCATAAAAAGTATTCTCCTAAGTATTTATTTTTCGCGTATAAATGAATTATACAATACCGCGAAAAAAAGTTCAAATTTTTTCCAAAAACCTATTGACATTTCGGGTAAAAAGGAATAACATACTAAACATATCAAAGAGGTATGTTAATAAAAAACAGACACGAATAAATAAGTAAAAAGAAAGGCGGTAAACACCATGGCAAACATTTATAAAGGAACACTTGGACTGATCGGAAACACTCCACTTGTAGAAGTAACAAATGTAGAGAAGGAACTTGGACTGGAAGCTACAATACTTGTGAAACTGGAATATTTCAATCCGGCAGGAAGCGTCAAGGACAGAATCGCCAAAGCGATGATCGAGGACGCTGAAGCAAAGGGAATCCTTAAAGAAGGATCTGTAATCATCGAGCCAACATCCGGAAACACAGGTATCGGTCTTGCTTCTATCGCGGCAGCCAAAGGCTACAGAATCATTCTTACCATGCCAGAGACTATGAGCATTGAACGTAGAAACATCCTGAAAGCTTATGGTGCTGAATTGGTTCTGACAGAAGGTGCAAAAGGAATGAAGGGTGCTATCGCAAAAGCAGATGAACTTGCAAAAGAAATTCCAAACAGCTACATCCCGGGACAGTTTGTAAATCCGGCAAACCCGGCTGCACATAAAGCTACTACAGGTCCTGAGATTTGGAAGGATACAGACGGAAAGGTAGACATCTTCGTAGCTGGTGTCGGCACAGGCGGAACACTTACAGGAACAGGAGAATATCTGAAAGAGCAGAACCCGGATATTAAGATCGTAGCAGTAGAACCTGCAACTTCCCCGGTTCTTTCCGAAGGAAAAGGCGGCCCGCATAAGATTCAGGGTATCGGAGCAGGATTTGTTCCGGAAGTTCTGAATACTCAGATCTATGATGAAATCATGCCAATCGATAATGAAGTATGCTTTACAACAGCAAAACTTCTGGCAAAGAAAGAGGGCGTTCTCGTGGGTATTTCTTCAGGAGCAGCTCTTTATGCAGCAATTGAACTTGCAAAACGTCCGGAAAACAAAGGAAAGACTATCGTAGCACTTCTTCCGGATACTGGTGACAGATATTACTCAACAGCGTTATTTACAGAGTAAGAAATTTCATAATTTCATATACAATAGACTACCGGAAGAGAAATCTTCCTTCCCCCACAAAAATCAAAAAAACAGAAAAGAGGATCAGATTCATGGGTGAAAAAATCACAAGAGAAAACAGAAAATTCAAATTTGAAACACTTCAGCTTCACGTAGGACAGGAACAGCCGGATCCGGTTACTGACGCAAGAGCCGTTCCAATCTACCAGACTTCTTCTTATGTATTCCGTAACTGCGATCATGCAGCAGCTCGTTTCGGACTGGCAGATGCAGGTAACATCTATGGTCGTCTGACAAACCCGACAGAAGATGTTTTTGAAAAAAGAATTGCAGCTCTTGAAGGTGGTACAGCTGCACTTGCAGTAGCTTCCGGTGCAGCAGCAATTACATATACAATCGAAAACCTTGCACAGAATGGAGATCATATCGTAGCAGCAAAGAATATCTACGGTGGAACAACAAACCTTCTGGAGCATACACTTCCGGCATACGGAATCACAACAACATTTGTTGATATCTTCAATCTTGAAGAGGTAGAGAATGCAATCCAGGACAACACCAAAGCACTTTACATCGAGACTCTTGGAAATCCGAACTCTGACGTTGTTGACGTTGAGGCATGCGCTGAGATCGCACACAGACATCAGATTCCGCTTGTTGTAGATAATACATTTGCAACACCATACCTTGTAAGACCGATCGAATACGGTGCTGATATCGTTGTTCATTCTGCAACAAAATTCATCGGTGGACATGGAACAACAATCGGTGGTGTCATCGTTGAAGGTGGTAAATTTGACTGGGAAGCTTCCGGTAAGTTCCCGTCTCTGACAGAGCCAAACCCGAGTTATCATGGAATCAGCTTTACAAAAGCATGCGGACCGGCTGCATTTGTTACAAAGATCCGTGCAATCCTTCTTCGTGATACAGGAGCAACTATTTCTCCAGTAAGCTCATTCATCTTCCTGCAGGGACTTGAAACACTGTCTCTCCGTGTAGAACGTCATGTTGAGAATGCACTGAAAGTTGTTCAGTATCTGAATAATCATCCGCAGGTAGAAAAAGTTCATCATCCGTCTGTAACAGATGATGAAAGCCAGAAGGCACTGTATGCAAAATACTTCCCGAATGGTGGTGGATCTATCTTCACATTCGAAATCAAGGGAGATGCACAGACAGCCAAAGACTTCATCGATAATCTGGAACTGTTTTCACTCCTTGCAAACGTAGCAGATGTTAAATCACTGGTTATCCATCCTGCAACCACCACACACAGCCAGTGCACAGAAGAAGAGCTTCTGGATCAGGGTATCAAACCGAACACAATCCGTCTTTCCATCGGAACAGAAAACATCGATGATATCATTCAGGATCTGGACGAAGCTTTCAAAGCAATCCAGTAATTGAAATTCTGTAAAAAAACCAGATATGGTCTCACTGCGTTGGTGGATCTGGCTGCTCAGCCGTCCACCACACCGGTAGCCCTGAAAACCATTGCTGAGAGAAATGACATTTCTCTCCAGTTTCTGGAACACATATTTGCCTCGTTCCGCAGAACAGGCATAGTAAAAAGTGTCAAAGGCTCCCAGGGAGGATATAATCTGGCAAAAGCTGCTGACGAGATTACGGTTGCATCTGTGGTGGAAGCACTGGAAGGCAGTTACCACCTTGAAGATGAGGATGTTCTGGCGGAAAACAGTTATAAAGGAATCTCTGACACGATTCAGAAACTGGTGGTGGATTCCGTCAACCAGGAACTCGATCAGATTCTGTCAAATGTAACTTTGGCACAAATGAGCGGATATTATTCCGATCACTATGATAAACAGGAAATGTACTATATCTGAATATTACCGGGGGTTAGAGACACAGGGCTGTCCTGACTTCCGGTTCTTTTTTTACGGAGATCTGTCGAAGGAAAGCAGAGAGAGGAAATACATATGTCAATCAAAAAGATCGCAGAAAAAGCAGGAGTATCTATATCAACCGTATCACGTATCCTGAACCGGCCGGATTACAAATGTTCAGTGCCTGGCCTCAGAGAAAAAGTCTGGTCAATTGCCATGGAAATGAATTATGTTCCAAATGAGGCGGCACGAAACCTGAAAAAGGGAACACAGGCAAAAGAAAGCAAAATCTGGTATATCAACGTTCTTATGACACGTACAGATGAATCCAGAACAGATCCTTTTTTTACAGAATTGCTCAGGGTTGTAGAAAGTGAGATACATGAACATAACTGTATTTTATCAAAAGTCTGGTATATGCCGCTTTTTTCTGATGATCGAAAATGCAGAAGAGAAAATCTTGACCAGATCATTCAGCGAATGTATACTGAGACAGAAGAAAATAAAGACGGACTGATCATCATTGGACGATGTAATCCGCTTGCTTTGAAGAAACTGAATCAGAAATACAGAAGTGTTGTATCTGTTAATCGAAATTCTACAAATTATGAAGTTGATGAGGTTTTGTGCGATGGAAAGAAAATTGCACAGATGGCAGTTGAACATTTGATCTCGCTTGGTCATAGAAACATCGGATATGTAGGCGGCTGCAGAAATGAAGATCGTTATGTTGGTTATCTGGATACGTTGAAGAAAAATAACCTGGATGTCATACCGGAGTATGTAGTAGAAACAGATCAGACAGAGAGAGAAGGCTATGAGGCAATGGAGAAGCTTTTGAAATCTGAGGACTGCCCGACTGGCATTTACTGCGCAAATGATATCACGGCTGTGGGTATACTGAAATATCTCAGAAAGTGCAGAAATCTGTATTTTACTCCATCCATTATAGCCAGTGACGATATTGAAGAAGCGCAATTTACCAAACCAATGCTGACGACAGTTGGTCTTCCAAAAGAAGAAATGGGACGATTTGCCCTGTATCTGCTTCTGGACAGAATGAAAGGCGGCCATTCGGGAGTAGTCCGAATGGAACTATCCGGGAAACTGCTGGTAAGAAACAGCTGCTCTCATGTTTCGGAGAGCTTCTGGAGTGATTACTGTATATAAGAAAAGTATAAGGAAGATTGATATGTGTATTAGAACAATTGAAGAGTTACAGGAAGATACAAGAGAAAAGCAGATCATAGATATCCGTGATGCCGCGGATTTTGAGAAGGAGACTTATCCTGGTGCGGTCAATATTTACTGGGAGGAATTGGCAGCGCATATGGATGAAATACGTAAAGACTGTCCGGTTTACCTGCTTTGTTATACCGGTCAGAAGAGTGAAGAAATCGCAGAAGAGCTGACAGAACAGGGATATGAAATTTACAGCATCAAAAATGGCTATCGTGCATGGCTTAAGATGAAGCTCAGCAAAATGATGGCTGATCACAATGCAGCGGAACAGCGTACAAAGGACATTGAACGAAGCATTATCAAGAAATTCCGCAAACCTATCTGGAGACGGTTTACGAAGGCAATCAGAGAATATGAACTGGTGCAGGATGGTGATAAAATTGCAGTCTGCATTTCTGGTGGAAAAGATTCCATGTTGATGGCAAAGTTGTTTCAGGAGCTTTCCCGTCATGGAAAAAAGAATTTTGAAGTTGTCTTTCTTGTAATGAATCCGGGATACAATGAGATCAACTATCAGACGATCAAAGATAATGCACAGATCCTGAATGTTCCGATCACAGTATTTGAGTCGGATATCTTTAATATTGTAGCATCTGAGGAACAGTCACCGTGTTATCTCTGTGCTCGTATGAGAAGAGGTTATCTATACAGCAAAGCAAAGGAACTTGGCTGCAATAAGATTGCGTTAGGGCATCATTATGACGATGTTATTGAAACGATCCTGATGGGAATGCTTTACGGTGCGCAGGTACAGACGATGATGCCGAAGCTTCACAGTACAAACTTTGAGGGAATGGAACTGATTCGCCCGCTGTATCTGATCCGTGAGGCGGATATCATTCACTGGGCGAACTACAATGACCTTCATTTTATTCAGTGTGCGTGTCGTTTTACGGAGCATTGTGCTTCCTGTGGTGGTACGGAAAAAGGTTCCAAGCGTGCAGAGATCAAGGAATTGATTCACGAACTCGCTCAGAAAGATCCGGTAATTGAGTATAATATTTTCCGAAGTGTTGAGAATGTAAATCTGAATACAGTCATTGGGTATAAACAGGATGGTGTGAGACATAATTTCCTTGATACTTACGATGATGTGAAATAGCTTCCGGCAGGATTGCAGCTGTTATCATAAATGATGGCAGCTGCTTTTTTATATGCCTGTGCAAACGTTTTCTTATAAACATATTTAAAAACTATGTTTATTGGTATATAATGCCATTAACGTAAAACATACCAATCACATATGTTGACGAAATAATCATCCAACGGGAGTGGAATAAATGATAAAAAAGAAATTCAGAAACATCTGCCTGGTATCAGTACTTGGAATAGCTGCATTTGCCGGCGTCTGTTCTTACGATGCCGGTGCAGGTTCAAACATACATATCATCAATGTTTCTTATGATCCGACAAGAGAACTTTACGAGTCCTATAATGAGATTTTTAAGGAACACTGGAAAGAAAAAACAGGACAGGATGTTGATGTGATCCAGTCACATGGAGGCTCCGGCAAACAGGCACTGGAAGTGATCAACGGCCTGCAGGCAGATGTAGTGACACTTGCACTTGATTATGATATTGATGCAATCGAAAATGCCGGCATGATTCAGAGTGGATGGAAGGAAGAACTTCCTGATGATAGTGCTCCGTACACATCTACGATCGTATTTCTGGTACGGAAAGGAAATCCAAAGAATATCCAGGACTGGGATGACCTCATCCGAGACGATGTCGATGTGATCACTCCAAACCCGAAGACATCCGGCGGTGCACGATGGAATTATCTGGCAACCTGGGCTTATGCTCAGAAAATATATAATAATGATGAAGAGAAGATGGAAGCATTTATAAAGAAATTATACCAGAATGTCCTGGTACTGGATTCCGGAGCAAGAAGTGCTACGACCTCTTTTGTAGAAAACGGGCAGGGAGATGTGCTGATTGCCTGGGAAAATGAAGCATTTCTTTCTGTAAAAGATGATCCGGATGAATTTGAGATCATTGCTCCGAGTATCAGTGTTCTGGCTCAACCGTCGGTAGCTGTTGTGGATGAGGTCGCAGAGAATCGTGGTACAGAAGAAGTTTCCAGGGAATATCTGAATTATCTGTATTCTGATGACGCACAGAGAATTGCAGCTGAGAATTATTATCGTCCGGTCAATCAGGAAATTTTGGAGGAATACAGTGATGTTTTTGATCTGAATATGGAACTGAAGACGATTGATGATTTTGGCGGCTGGCAGGAAGTGCAGCGGAAACATTTTGCAGATGGAGGAGTTTTTGACAGAATCTATGGAAACTAGAAGATGAGGAGTGGATATTATGAAAAAAAGCAAAAAAAGAGTGATACCGGGATTTGGACTGACGATGGGTGTGACAATCACTATGCTGAGCATTGTTGTTCTGATTCCGCTGGCGTCACTTGTAATCTATTCTTCCCAACTTGGGTTTAATGAATTTATTGAGGTTATAACCCGTAAAAGAATTTTATCCAGCTTTTATGTGAGTTTTATTACGGCTCTTGGAGCTTCTTTTGTAAATGCAGTGATGGGGCTGATCTTGGCATGGGTGCTGGTACGTTATGAATTTCCGGGAAAAAGGATCATGGATGGAATGATTGAGCTTCCATTTGCGCTTCCAACAGCAGTAGCAGGCATTTCTCTGACTTCTCTTACTTCGGATCAGGGACTGATCGGAAGCTTTTTTGCAAAGTTTGGAATTAAGATTGCCTATACAAAGCTTGGAATTACATTTGCACTGATCTTTGTGGGGATTCCTTTTGTAGCGAGAGCTGTTCAGCCGGTTCTTGAGAAACTGGATGGTTCTTATGAAGAAGCGGCAAGAGTTATGGGCGCAAAGCCAGCCTATATTTTTCGAAGAGTGATTCTTCCGGAACTTTTACCGCCGCTTTTGACTGGAACCGGACTTGCATTTGGACGATGCCTGGGAGAATATGGAAGCGTAGTATTTATTGCAGGAAACAGACCGTATGAAACAGAGATCACACCATTGATCATTATGTCTGAATTACAGGAATTTGATTATAAAAGTGCCACATCCATTGCACTGGTTATGCTGGTGGCTTCATTCCTGATTCTGTTTCTGATGAATCTGATGCAGGCACGCAATTCAAAAAGACTGAGAGGAGGCAATGCGTGATGGGTAAGAAAAAAGAATCAAAGCTGGTCAAATATCTGCTGATCGGAATCAGCATTCTCTTTCTTTTTGTTATGCTGGTGCTTCCTTTGTTTGTAGTTGTAACGGAGGCATTGAAAAAAGGATGGCAGGTTTATGTGGAAGCGGTGACAGATCCTTTTACGATCGCTGCACTGATGCTGACGTTAAAAGCAACAGTCATTGCGGTATTATGTAACACTGTTTTGGGCTTATGTGCAGCCTGGGCAGTGACGCGATTTCAGTTTAAAGGGAAAAAATTTCTGACGACTCTGATCGATGTACCAGTCACGGTTTCGCCAATCATTGCAGGTCTGATCTATCTTCTTGTATTTGGAAAACAGAGCATTCTTTACCCGTATCTGCAAAAAGCAAATATCCAGATTGTATTTGCTGTTCCGGGAATCATTCTGGCTACTGTATTTGTAACATTTCCATTTGTTTTTCGTGAACTGCTTCCAGTACTGGAGTCGATTGGAACGGATGAGGAAGAAGCAGCAGCACTTATGGGAGCAAAAGGATGGACGATTTTTTCAAAAATAACATTTCCACATATCAAATGGGCGCTGTTGTATGGAATCGTACTCTGTACTGCAAGAGCCATGGGGGAATTTGGCGCAGTATCTGTACTGTCAGGTCATCTCAGGGGACTGACGAATACATTGCCGCTGCATGTAGAAATTTTATTTAATGAATTCCAGTATGTTCCGGCATTTGCTGTATCATCAATTCTGGTAATCATGGCAATTATTCTTCTGGTCATTCGAAGCATCATGGAGTATAAAGGCAAAAAAGAGGAGGAAGCATAATGTACGTGGAATTAAAAGATATCAATAAAACCTTTGGGGACTATAAAGCTTCAGATCATGTTTCCTTCGGAATTGAGAAAGGAAAACTGATCGGTCTGCTTGGACCAAGTGGAAGTGGAAAAACGACAATACTACGTATGATTGCGGGACTGGAACAGCCAGACAGCGGGGAGATTATTATTGACGGAAAAGTAGTGAATGATATACCGGCAAGCGAACGTGGAATAGGATTTGTATTTCAAAGTTATGCGTTATTTCGTTACATGACAGTTTATGACAATATTGCATTTGGTCTGAAAGTACAGAAAGCGGATAAAACCTATATTAAAAAAAGAGTAACGGAATTGATTGAACTGATCGGACTGAAAGGACTTGAAAAAAGATATCCAAGTCAACTTTCCGGTGGTCAGAGACAGAGAGTGGCTTTTGCGAGAGCTCTTGCACCAAATCCGCAGCTTCTTCTGTTGGATGAGCCGTTTGCAGCGATTGATGCAAAAATCCGACAGGAACTTCGTACGTGGTTGAAGGATATGATTGAAAAACTTGGGATCACCAGTATTTTTGTTACGCATGACCAGGATGAGGCAATTGAAGTGGCAGATGAGATCATTATTACAAACCGGGGACATATTGAACAGAAAGGCAGCCCGGTAGAGGTATATCAGAGTCCTGAAACTGCTTTTAGTGCGTCTTTTTTTGGACAGGCGGCTACAGTCAGGGATTATCATGTCTTCAATTACTTTGAAGATATTCCGGGTGCAGAATATGCAATTGTACGTCCTGAGTTTGTAAAGGTGACCAGAAAAAATGAAGTACAGAAATACAAAAGTTCTGCATCGGAAGCAGATGTTGAACGTGTGGCTTTCAGAGGCAGTTATTTTGAACTTCAGCTGAAACTTGAAGAAGTTGTGCTGTCTGCAAGAAGAGGACTGGATGAACCCCTGGTCCGTCAGGGAGAAAAAGTGGATGTGTTTGTACAGCGGCTTTTTGTAATAAAAGAAAACAAAGTATATGCACTGGAGAACAGCTCTGCAAGAGAAGATTATCTTGTAATCTGATGATTGACACTTGTTTTCCCTATAACCTTGTGGTATAATAGGTTTATGGAGGGGATTTCATGAAGATATCAACGAGAGGACGTTATGCAATCCGCGTTATGCTGGATCTTGCAGAACATAATAATGGAGAGTATATTCCATTAATGGACATTGCGAAAAGACAGGAGATTTCTGAGAAATATCTCGAGTCCATTGTTTCTGTCTTGAGCAAACAGAAATTTGTCAAAGCGCTTCGAGGAAAAGGTGGAGGGTATCGCCTGGTCAGGACTCCTGCTGAATATACGATCGGAAGTATCCTGCGTATCACGGAAGGTTCAATGGCACCGGTTGCCTGTCTGGATGATCATCCGAATCAGTGCGAGAGAGCGTCATCCTGCAAAACACTGCAGATGTGGGAAGGTTTCTATAAGCTGCTCAATGAATATTTTGACGGAATTACTTTGGAAGACCTTCTGGAGCAGAGCACAGATACAGGAGACTATGTAATCTGATGAATAGCGCGGAACAAAGGGCAGATCAGAATAAGTAAAATATCTGTCGGATCAAGAGAACAGAACTGTCAGAAGTACAGTGGCTGTTCTTTTTTTCTGCAGAATAAAGTTTAAAGTTGTAAATTTATAGAAAAAATGGAAAAAAGCATACATTACCTATTGACATGGTATGTTTATAGGTATATAGTAATACCAACACAAATGAAAAGAAAAAAGGAGCACAGGAATGAAAGAATACGGTTTTAATACAACTTTGCTTCATGGGACAGAGGGTAACAATCCTCACGGTGCGACACAGGTACCGATCTACCAGTCCAGTGCATTCCGTCATGATACAGCTGAGGAACTTGAGAAAATCTTTTCAAATAAAATGGCTGGGTATTCTTACACAAGAATCAACAACCCGACGATAGAATCTTTTGAAAAAAGGATGGCAAAGCTTGAAGGCGGGATTGGAAGTGTGGCGTGTTCTTCCGGCATGGCGGCACTTAGCATGGCTCTTATGAATGTCCTTCAGAGAGGAGACCATGTTGTTGCAGCAGCTGGCTTATATGGAGGAACTGTGGAACTTCTGGATGAGCTGAAAGTATATGGTGTTACGACAACTTATGTAAAAGTCAATACACCGCAGGCTTTTGAGGCGGAAATCACCCCTGAGACCAGAGCTGTTTTTGCTGAGACAATCGGAAATCCGAAACTGGATGTCACGGATATTCAGGGAGTTGCAGAAATTGCACATAAATATGGAATTCCATTTCTTGTGGATAATACAGTAGCGACACCTTATCTGATCAATCCATTGAAACTTGGAGCAGATGTAGTTATTCATTCCTCTTCTAAATATATCAATGGAAGCAGTGATGCAATCAGTGGTATACTGATAAGCGGCGGAAAGTTTAAATGGGATGCAGATAAATATCCAGGAATGAAAGAATTCAAAAAGTTTGGACCTTTTGCTTATCTTGCTAAATTGCGAAACGGATTGTTTCGAAGCATGGGAGCCTGTCTGGCACCACAGAATGCTTTTCTCAATAATCTGGGACTTGAGACACTTGGTCTTCGAATGCAGCGCCACTGTAGTAACGCCATGGAGCTGGCGGAGTTTCTGAATGGATTAGGACACGGCATTACGGTTTCCTATCCGGGACTTAAGGAACATCCATATCATGAGATTGCGGCAAAACAGTTCCATGGTGGATTTGGAGCAATCATTACATTAAGAACAGAAAGCAAAGAAAGAGCTTTTCAGATATTAAATGAATTGAAAATTCCATGGCTGGTTTCCAATATTGGAGATACCAAGACACTAGTGATTCATCCATCGAGTACGATAGCAGCTCATTTGTCACAGGAGGAAAAAGAACTCTCAGGAGTTTATGATGATATGATTCGAATCAGTGTCGGAATTGAAGATATAGAAGATTTGAAAGAAGATTTCAAAAGAGTAATAGAAGGAGATGACGAAAATGGCAAAAGTTGATTACGCAACCTTAAAAAAAGGCGGATTTATGCGCCAGAAACAGAAAAATAATTTTTCACTCAGACTTGCCTGCGTTGGTGGAGTTCTTACGGCAGAGAACCTCAAAAAGATTGCGGAAGTTGCAGAAAAATACGGAGATGGATATGTTCATCTGACTTCCAGACAGGGAGTTGAGATTCCTTTTATTAAATTAGACGATATTGATGATGTAACAGCAGATCTTGCCAAAGGTGGATGTCGTCCGGGTGTCTGTGGACCGAGAGTCCGCACAGTAACAGCCTGTCAGGGCAATGCAGTCTGTCCAAGTGGAAATATCAACAGCTATGACATCGCAGTAAAATTAAACGAAAGATATTTTGGACGAGAACTTCCTCACAAGTTTAAATTTGGTGTGACGGGATGTCAGAACAACTGCCTCAAAGCAGAAGAAAATGATGTTGGAATCAAGGGAGCAGCACAGATCAGCTGGAAAGAAGATACCTGTATTCATTGTGGTGTCTGCGAAAAGGCATGTCGTGAAGAAGCAATTTCTTTCCAGGATGATAAACTGATCATCGATAATGAAAAATGCAACTATTGTGGCAGATGTGCAAAATCCTGTCCGGTAGATGCATGGGATGTAAATGAGGCATTTCTTGTATCGTTTGGTGGTACTTTTGGAAATCATATCAGTAAGGGAAGAGAATTCCTTCCACTGATCACTTCTGAAGAGCAGCTGTTCCGTGTGACAGATGCAGCCATCCAGTTTTTTGCAGATCATGCAAATGCAGGAGAGCGATTCAAATTTACAATTGATCGAGTTGGAGAAGAAAAACTGTACGAAGTACTGAAAGGAGCTTATGATGGCTGATTATAAAATTGATGATACCGTAGATATTACGGATGTTGTATGTCCGGTAACATTTGTAAAAGCAAAGGTTGCGCTGGAGGAACTTGATGACGGACAGATTCTTGCTGTTCGTATGAATAATGGAGAACCGGTACAGAATGTTCCGAGAAGTATTAAAGAAGAAGGACATCAGATTCTGAAACTGGAAGACAATGGGGATGATACATTTACCCTGATCGTTAAGAAAGTAGAGGATGAATGATATGGCACTCAGAATCAATGCAGATAATTTCGAAGAAAAAGTGTTAAAAGCAGATAAGCCGGTCCTCATTGATTTTTACTCTGATACCTGTATTCCATGCAAACAGATGGCAGGAATACTTGGGGATATCGAAGATGAACATGAGGATACTGTTTATATTTACAAAGTGAACGTAAATTATGATAAGGCACTTGCTGAGCAATATAAGGTTATGTCTGTTCCGACGGTGATCTGTTTTGTGAACGGAGAACAGAAGGGGAAAGTAGTCGGACTGAAAGAACAGGAAGAAGTAGAAGCACTGTTTGAAGAATATCTTTGATAAGTTTATTTAATAAGTTTATGTGTGCGTGATCAAATATATAAAAGGAGAATAATCATTATGTTTATCAAAGTAGCAGGAGAAAAGAAAGAATATCCGGAAGGACTTACAGTTAAAGAACTGATTGAGAAAGAGGATGTAGAAACACCACAGTATGTTACAGTAACTATCAATGATGAATTCGTAGAAAGTGGAGCTTTTGAATCCACAGAAGTGAAAGACGGTGATGAAATCGAATTCCTGTACTTCATGGGAGGAGGAGCAAGATAATGGCATTTACGAATGAACAGTTAGAGCGTTATTCCCGTCATATCATCCTCAAAGAGGTTGGTGCCAAAGGACAGAAAAAACTCCTGAACGCCAGTGTACTGATTATTGGGGCAGGTGGACTTGGAGCACCGGCAGCTATGTATCTGGCGGCAGCAGGTGTAGGAACGATCGGAATTGCCGATGCGGATGAAGTTGATCTTTCCAATCTTCAGAGACAGGTTATCCATACAACAGCAGACCTTGGAAAAGCAAAAGTAAAGTCGGCAAAAGAAACCATGCAGGCAATCAATCCGGATGTCAAGGTTAATACTTATCGTAAATTCATCACATCCGAAAACATCATGGATATCATTAAGGATTATGACTTCATCATTGATGGAACAGATAACTTCCCGGCAAAATTTCTGATCAATGATGCCTGTGTTATGGCAGGAAAACCGTTTTGTCATGCGGGGATCATCCGTTTCAAAGGACAGCTGATGACCTATGTTCCAGGAGAAGGACCATGTTATAGATGTGTATTTAAAGATCCGCCGCCGAAGGACGCAGTACCGACTTGTAAACAGGCCGGCGTTATCGGAGCTATGGGTGGAGTCATCGGAAGCCTTCAGGCAATGGAAGCAATCAAATACATTATCGGTAAAGGAGAACTTCTCACAGGAAGACTTCTTACCTATGATGCACTGTCTATGACTTTCCGTACCATTAAACTTCCAAAGAACCATGACTGCCCGGTATGCGGTGATCATCCTACTATCACGAAGCTGATTGATTACGAGCAGGCCGAGTGCGATATGCATATGTAAATTTATATAACCTCACGTGTGCGTGATCAAATATTTCATCGAAGGCAGCGAGAGCGTGTCTTCGGTGAACTGTTTATCGTGTACACGCAGTTATTAGAGGAGTTCATATTATGAAATTATATCTTAAGAAATCAGACTACAACACCATCCTGGAGCACTGCACCGCCGGCCTCCCAAATGAATCCTGCGGCCTCCTTGCAGGAACAGAAGAAGACGAGGAGATCACCGTCACAAAGGTCTATCTCCTCACAAATGTGGATGCCAGCAGAGAACATTTTTCCATGGATCCCAAAGAGCAGCTTGCAGCGCTCAAAGATGCCAGAGCAAACGGATACAAGATCATTGGAAACTTCCATTCCCATCCGGAATCCCCATCCCGCCCATCCGAAGAAGACAAACGCCTGGCATTTGACCCGACCATTGAATACCTTATCCTCTCCCTTATGGAAGAAGGAAATCCGGTACTCAAAGCATTCGGAATCGACAAAGAAAAAAATGTCACGATCCACGAGATCGAGATCACCGAATAAAGTAAGGAAGAAAAAACCATGAGCAAACCCTTACAGGTAAAACACTTACATACAGATGTCCTGATCATAGGCGGCGGAACTGCAGGCTGTTATGCCGCACTCACAATCAGCAGAAACTCTGGACTTAATATTCTTGTTGCAGAAAAGGCAAATATCAAACGAAGCGGCTGTCTTGCAGCAGGTGTCAACGCGATCAACGCCTATATTGTAAAAGGCCGCCGACCACAGGACTACGTAGATTACGCAACTAAAGATGCGGCAGGAATCGTCAGAAACGACCTCCTTCTGACAGCCGCAGAAGAATTTAACGAAGTAACGGCAGATATGGAAAAACTTGGTCTCGTGATCCTTAAAGATGAAAACGGAGACTATGTGGCAAGAGGAAACCGTAACATTAAGATCAATGGCGAAAACTTCAAACCACTTCTTGCGGATGCCGTATATAAAAGTGAAAACGTAGATGTTCTCAACTACGTAAACATCACAGACCTTCTTACGGAAAATGGAAGAGTCTACGGAGCTGTCGGTTTTTCCATCATGGAAGAAACTGCCTATGTGATCCATGCGAAAGCTGTTCTGATCGCAACAGGCGGAGCTGCCGGTCTCTACAAACCAAACAATCCGGGATTTTCCAGACATAAAATGTGGTATCCGCCATTCAACACAGGAGCCGGATATGCAATGGGAATCCGTTCCGGTGCAGAAATGACAACCTTTGAGATGCGTTTTATCGCACTTCGCTGTAAAGATACGATTGCTCCGACAGGAACCATCGCACAGGGCGTGCAGGCAAAGCAGGTCAACTCCAAAGGCGAAGTCTACGAGCATATTTATGGTCTGACTACCAGCCAGCGTGTGTATGGAACCGTCAAAGAAAACCAGCTTGGTCATGGCCCGTGTTACCTTAAGACTTCCGGTATCACATCCGAACAGGATCAGGAGCTTCTCAAAGCATACCTGAACATGGCACCGAGCCAGACCCTCAAATGGATCGAGAGCGGCAAGATGCCGAGCGAACAGGACGTAGAGATCCAGGGAACAGAACCGTACATCGTAGGTGGTCATACAGCCAGTGGATTCTGGGTAGATACCAGAAGAGAGACTACGATCCACGGACTTTATGCAGCTGGGGATGTGGCCGGTGGATGTCCTCAGAAATATGTGACGGGTGCTCTGGCAGAGGGCAAGATTGCTTCTCTCGCGATCATCGAACAGTTAAAAGACGATCACAGTGAAGAAACATCCGAAATCGAAAAACAGGCACAGATGATCCTTGCTGACTACGAAAAGATCCGCAATGGAGAAAACGGTCTGTTTACCATCGACGAACTGGAAGAAGCCATGCAGAAAGTCATGGACGAATATGCAGGTGGAATCGCCAGCAACTATCAGTTCAATGAGAAACAGTTAAATCTTGCAGAAGAAAAAATTACAAGATTAAGTGAACTGGCAGATCAGGTCGGTGCAGAAGATATGCATGAACTTCTTTTTGCATACGAATTAAAAGAAAGACTTCTTGTCTGTCAGGTGCTGATCGAGCATCTTAAGAATAGAAAAGAAACCAGATGGCATTCTTTCAATGAGAATCTAGATCATCCGGAAACAGACCAGAAGTTTGAAAAATATGTAAATTCCAGAATGGAAGACGGAAAGATCCGTATTCTGTTCCGGGATCTGGTAAAGGGGGATACTTATGAGCATACGAATTCGTGAAGAGCGATGTGTCGGCTGCGGTAAATGTCAGGAAGTATGTCCTGGTACCCTGATTCAGATCATAGACAGAAAAGCAGTCATGAAATACCCGAAAAACTGCTGGGGCTGCATTTCCTGCGTAAAAGAATGTAAGGCAGGAGCCATTGAATTTTATCTTGGCGCAGATATCGGTGGTATGGGTGGAACCATGAATGTTACCCAGAAAGGTGATCTCCTCAACTGGAACATCACCAGATCTGACGGCAGTGAACTGGTCATCAGCGTTGACCGGCGAAATTCCAATAAATATTAGTACAAAATATTAGTACAGGAGTAGAACTATGAGCGGATTATCACATTTAGATGAACTGGAAGCAGAAGCAATATATATTATCCGGGAAGTGGCAGCAGAATGCGAAAAACCTGTTATGCTTTATTCCATTGGAAAAGACAGCTCAGTGATGCTTCATCTCGCACTGAAAGCCTTTTATCCGGAAAAACCACCTTTCCCGTTTTTACATGTAAATACAACCTGGAAATTCAAGGAAATGATCGAGTTTCGTGACAAGACAGCAAAAGATCTTGGAATCGAAATGCTGGAATATATCAATGAGGACGGTGTGAAGCAGGGAATCAACCCATTTGACAACGGATCCGCTTATACTGATATCATGAAAACACAGGCTCTGAAGCAGGCCCTCAACAAATACGGATTTACCGCAGCATTCGGAGGCGGCCGTCGTGATGAGGAAAAGAGCCGTGCCAAAGAGAGGATCTTTTCTTTCCGTAATGAAAACCACGCCTGGGATCCGAAGAACCAGAGACCGGAGATGTGGAAACTTTACAATACAGAGATCAACAAAGGCGAGAGTATCCGTGTTTTCCCAATCTCCAACTGGACAGAGAAAGATATCTGGCAGTACATAAAAAGAGAAAATATTCCGATCGTGCCTCTTTACTTTGCAAAAGAGCGTCCGGTAGTATATCGTGACGGAAACATCATTATGGTGGATGATGACCGTATGCGTCTCAAACCTGGCGAGAAACCGGAAATGAAAAAAGTCCGTTTCCGTACTCTGGGCTGTTATCCACTGACCGGTGGTATACTTTCTGATGCAGATACTCTTGATGCGATCATCGACGAGACATTAAGTTCTGTAGAATCTGAAAGAACCAGCCGAATCATTGATTCTGACGGCGGTGCAGCCAGCATGGAAAAGAGAAAGAGAGAGGGGTACTTTTAGAATGAGCGGTTTACTGAAATTTATTACCTGCGGAAGTGTGGATGATGGAAAATCCACACTGATCGGACATATACTTTACGATTCCAAGCTGCTTTATGCAGACCAGGAAAAAGCTCTGATCCTCGACAGCAAGGTAGGATCCAGAGGCGGTGCGATCGACTATTCACTTCTTCTGGATGGT